>Ga0208863_1000804_pt1 | contig 24713 bp, 20 predicted proteins | sample RifOxyD3_FD_184040 | JGI IMG/M metagenome (GOLD analysis project Ga0208863, IMG submission 184040) | Soil microbial communities from Rifle, Colorado - Rifle Oxygen_injection D3 (SPAdes) | ecosystem: Environmental > Terrestrial > Deep subsurface > Rock core/Sediment | place: Rifle, Colorado...
TTCCTCAGTGGTACTGCCGCTGGTCAGGTTCAGTATAAAGACGGCAAGACCACTGTTACAGTAGCCGACGCACTTGTTCTGGCCGGAGGTCTTACCCTGTCTGCCGGCGCTACGTTAGCTTCCGGCTCTGCACTTATCTCGGGCTCTGTCCTGGCCGCTGGTTCCTCGGTAGATGCTGATGCCACGGCAAGAGGGACGATGACCTTGACTAGCGATATGGTTATGAATAAGAGCAGCCAAGTTGCAGCCGATAGTATTCTGCTGGCCGGGACGGTTTTTGGCGACTCAGTTTCGACTGAGAAGGGCACGGCTACCGCCGATATGACCTTGACCGTCGGTACCACAATTTCGAATCAGTCATTGTTGGCCAATGGCTCGACGATTTCTACTGCGGCCGGTACCGGCGGTACCGGTGTCACCGCCCTGTCCGAGGATGAAACCGTTGGTCCTAAAAAGATGGTTCTGGCAAAAGGGACAACCATAGTAGATGGAAGCATCCTGGCTAAAGGGACTGTTCTGACCGTTGATATTACTGAGCAATCCGGAGCCTTGTTTAAGGCAGGCACCACCTTGACTCGCGATATCATTGTCTGCGGCGCTATTGCGACAACGCAAGACATGACCATCGCCAGCGGTTCATTGCTCAAGAAGGGAACCCTTCTTGGCGATGGCAGAGCCGCCAAGTCGGATAACGTGGAGTCCACCAGCACTGATGCCAAGTCGTATCGGCTCTCCGACGTGGATGTTACCACCCAGGACGGAGCGCAGATCGGCATCACGGTAGCGGATGCGGCATTGAAGAGTCTTGACAAGGTTCGGAGTGACCTCGGTTCTGTGCAGAACCAGTTGACCTCGACCATTGCCAACTTGTCGGTGACCAAGGTTAACACCTTCGCCGCCGAGTCATCAATCCGTGACGTTGACTTTGCTGAGGAAGCTTCGAACTTCTCGAAGATGCAGATTTTGAACCAGGCCGGTGCGTTTGCTATGGCTCAGGCCAATGCCAGCTCCAAGAACGTTTTGTCGCTTCTCCAGGGATAATTGATGAGGAGTAATAAAGGAGAAGCTGAAAGGCTTGAGGTTGGAAATAGACATAAACCTTAATCGGGGGCGATGGCTGTAACAGGCTGTCGCCCCCATTTTTTTTGAATATACTGCTATAAAAACTTGCCATGCGTAATTCGCAAAAACTCTTGCGCGTTTGACTGCCTGATCAGCAGTTATATTTTTTTAAGAATTGCATTATTATTTAAAAAAACATTCAAGCTGAACCCCTGGAATGTCGATAACTATAATAGCGTGGGGTATAAAGGGTAGTGGTCTGAGCCAGGATAGGTGTTTCCGGCGCAGACCGGTTTTTAATCCCTGGACCCATTGGACGGGCTTTGTTTTGTTGTTCAGAGCCAGTTGATCCGTCAAATATTTGAGGAGTTTTAAAGCCATGGTCGGTAGTATCAGTGTTCTCGGTCTCGGGTCTGGTCTTGAATTGCAGAGCATGCTGGAGCAACTGCGAGCGGTCGATCAGACGGTGATCGACAATAAGAAGACAAAGGTTGCCGATACCAGAGTACAGCTTGACGAGTTCACTGTGGTCAAGAATAAACTGCTTACCATGAAGAGCAAGGCTCTGAATCTCTCTTTATCCTCGACTTTTCTCAGTCGTACGGCCTCCAGTTCGTTGGAAAGTGTATTAACCGCCAAAGCCGGGGACGGCACGATCGTCCAATCAACCTCCTTAAAGGTAACCTCTGTTGCCGCTAACAGCTCTTTTGAATCTTCGGCCGGTTTTGCCACGGATGACACGAGTATTTATGTGCCGACTGCCCAGGAGTCGACCACCGGGGTCACTGACCCGGCGGTTGATGTTGCGGCTGTTAATGGCGAGACAATGACCATTAAATATGGCGCCGGCAAGACTATCGCCGTTACGGCAGCAAGCGATTTGACCATGAACCAGTTGGTTGATGAGATCAATAATCATGCTGATAATCAGGGTGGACCAGGCGCCAACGGTCGATATGTCACTGCCGAGACTTATGCGTCGGGCGGCAAAAGCTATATTCGCATCAAATCCGATACGAGCAACGGCACTGGTGAGACCAACCGGGTGGCTGTGACCGAAACCCTGTCGTCGTTAAATTTTGCGCCACCCAGTTCCATGTTGTCGTACAAGGTGGGCGTCGCTGATGCTGTTTCAATCAGTGTGGCGGCCGACACAACCTTGAGCGAACTTGTCGATCTGATCAATAATGATTCTGACAATGCCGGAGTAACCGCTTCGGTAATCAACAAGGGCGATGGCGCAACTCCCTACCGTCTGGTGTTGCGGTCCGATGCTACCGGCGAAGACAACAGGATTACGATTCTGGCAAATCCGGGCGATGTGCCGTTCACCGAGAAACAGGGGGCGAGTGGGGTTTCTCTGAATGCCAAGATTGAGATCGACGGCATCACTTACGAGCGAAAATCGAATACGGTCACTGATCTCATGCAGGGTGTGACCCTGACGTTGTTGGGCACCGGTTCGTCGACCGTGGCGGTGGCGGATGATCCGACAACGACTATTGATCTGATCAAGGGGTTGGTCGAGGCGTATAATGATGCGGTGCATGAGGTTAAGACCAAGTCAGGATATGATGAGGCGACTAAGAAGTTCGGTGTTCTTTCCCGCACAACGCTCAACGATCTTCCTTTTACCCTGGAATCTGCGATGACCAGTGTGGTGCAGACCGGCAGCAATAAGAGTGTTACATCGCTTTTTGATCTGGGTCTCGTGTTTAACCGCGACGGCAGCATAACCATAGATGAGACAGTATTGAATCAGACGGTCAAGGATCACGGCAGTGAAGTTAAATCGTTTTTCCTGGGGGACGCCACTCAGGAGATCACCGGTTTTGCCGATCTGGTCAACGATCAGTTGCGGGAGTTGACCAGCGTTACCGGTCAGATCGATGCTGAAAAGAGCTCTGCGGAAACCAGAATCAAGGACATGGAGGCGCAGATCAATCTGGAAACCGAACGCCTTGATAAAAAATATGCAACAATGGCTAAACAGTTCAGCGAACTTGACCGATATATGAAACAGATGACTTCGATTTCAAGTTATCTTACCGGTCAGTTCAAGTCCTTAACGGACACTGGTTCGAGCAGTGGGGGGTCTTTGTAAGTTTTAAAGATAATTTTGAAAAAGTAGTTTTTTTAACACATATCGGTTTCATCATTTTATGCAAGATCGGCATACCTGGCAAAAGGAGAGAAAACAATGGTTTCGTCAAAAGCGCGTAATACCTATCAACACACCGAGGCTCAGGCAGAGATTGATCCTGCTAAATTAATTCATCTTTTGTATGAGAGAGCCCTGCTGCATCTCGAACTTGCGGAAAAGGCGATCCGAGAGGATAACCCGAAAAACCGGGGCGAAAACTTGGGCAAGGGAATCGCCATTGTTACGGAACTGCTTGCTTCGGTCAAGGAAGGAGATGACTCCGAGGTTGCCGATTTCCTGAGCGGCTTATATAAGGCGATCCTGGTGGAGTTGCCCAAAGTCTCAATGACCAATGACCTCGCCATTCTGCAGCGGGCGCATAGCTACATCGCCAAGCTCAAGGAGATCTGGGAGCAGAGCGTGATGCCGAAGACCGGAAATAAAAAATATGAAGCGTCGTCAGGTGAGACAGCTGATCTCAGGCAATATCCGCTTGGTTCCGTAGCTTCGGAGAGGAGTGGTGTCTCTGTTTCCATTTGATGATGAGTATCTTTATAACGAAATATAGTTGTTGATGAGGATCGAAATTGTGGCTAATCGTTTAGTGAATTCGCTGGAATCGCATCTGGACGAGCTTTTTGCCGAGTTCGCGGCGATGCAGGCTGATCAACTTGACGCCGTTGCAAAAGGCAGGCTGGAGGATCTGGCTGTCTGGCAGGAGAAACGCGAGAGAGTATTTGGTCGGCTGCAGTTTTATCTTGAGCGGTTGCAGGCTGAACCGGCTGAGCAGTCAGGTCCTGGCTTAAGACCGGAGTTGGCGAGTAAGATTAAGGCACTGCTCGAGGGCGAAACCTCCTTAATGTGTGCGGCCGTTATGCAACGGCAGGAGTTGCAGGGCAAATTAACTGCAATGCGCAAGGGTAAAAAAGCCCTGGTGGGATATGGACCAGGCCAAGGTGCTGGAAGATCAGCAAGATTTTTAAGCAGTAAGACCTGACAGGATAAGGATAGCCCGTCAGGGAAGTGTTAAGCAGGTAGTCATGGAGGATGCTATGATTGATGTCAGATTGAATTCGGAAGCCAAGGTGTATACTCCGCCCCCGGCGCCGGCGATAGAGCTGGAAGATCGGGAAAAACCGCAGGTCAAGCCGGTACAGGAAGGTAGTGAGTCGGTGCGAGGCAGATTGGACGACCGGGCTCTGCATGGCAGGAGCGTTGAAGAGCAGAAAGCCAGACAGCCGATGTCGGAAGACGAGACCAGAAAGGTTGTTGCTGAGGTGCAGGAACGTCTTGATACCATGGGCACCAGGCTGCAGCTCACCTTGAATAAGGATCCCAACAGCATAGTGGTCCAGGTACTCGACCGAAAAAGTGGTGAATTGATCCGTCAGTTCCCTCCGAAAGAGCTGTTGGATTTGCAAAAGAAGCTGTCGGACCTGGTTGGCATCCTGTTTGACGAAAAGGCCTAGCTCTCTGGTTCTTTAGTTTCTGAAGATTGTCAGTGTGGGTGAAGCATCTCTCTACCGCATGGCTATAACTACGTCTTGGCATCATAAGCAGTACTCCTCCTGCACAGTGCAGTTTAATTATTCCAATAAAAAATGCCGTCCGCTTCATTGCCGGGCGGCATTTTTTTTATTCGTCCTCCTGATGATAAAACTGGGGAAATTTGTCGCTGCCAGGCGGCAAATAGCAGGACCGGTATACGTGTTGACAGTTTGTCGGTTTTTTTCTGCGGTTTTTTTCTTGACAATTGTAATATCACTTCGTAGAGTTCACCCACATAAATGAATGAGGCTTCAGTTGCTCACCCAACTCAATATTCTTATCTAAAGGAGACGCGTCATGTCAAAGCTTGTAGCCCCACATGGAGGAAAAGGTTTAACCTGTTGTCTATTACACGGAGCTGCTTTAGAGGCCGAAGTAGAAAAGGCCGCCAAGCTCAAAAAAGTCAAAATTTCACCTCGTGAAAACGGTGACTTGATTATGATGGGTATTGGTGGTTTCAGTCCGATCACCAATTTCATGAATCGGGCCGATTGGAAGAACGTTGTTGAGAAAATGCAGCTCACCGACGGTACTTTCTGGCCGGTTCCTGTGACCCTGTCAGTGGACAAGGCTGATGCCGATGCGATCACCACCGGCGATCAGATTGCACTGGTAAACACCGACGGTGTTACCATGGCCACCATGACCGTGACTGAAAAATATCAGATGACCGAAGCAGACAAGAAGTTCGAATGCGAGAAGGTCTTCATGGGCAAAGGCGATGACAGCATTAACGGCAAGTTCTGGCAGGTCGCCATGGAAGATCATCCAGGCGTCAAGATGGTTATGGCTCAGAAAGAGTACAACCTGGCCGGCCCGGTCAAGGTGTTGAGCGAAGGCGACTTCCGCGAGAAGTTCCCGGGCGTCTACATGACTCCGGCTGAAGCCCGCGCCAAATTTGATGAGAAAGGTTGGTCAACGGTTGCCGCTCTCCAGCTTCGTAACCCTATGCATCGGTCCCACGAATATCTGGCCAAGATCGCTGTTGAGGTTTGTGACGGCGTGTTCATTCACTCGCTGGTTGGTAACCTGAAGAAAGGCGATATCCCGGCCGAGGTTCGTGTAAAGTGCATCGACGTACTTATCGACAAATATTTCAACAAGGAAAACGTCATTCAGGGCGGTTATCCTCTGGATATGCGTTATGCCGGCCCACGTGAAGGCTTGCTGCATGCCACTTTCCGTCAGAACTACGGTGTAAACCGGATGATCATCGGTCGTGACCATGCTGGCGTTGGCGACTTCTACGGCATGTTCGAGGCTCAGGAGATTTTTGAAACCATCCCGAAACCGGCTGGTGCTGGCAAAGCCCTGTTGTGCGAGCCGCTCAAGATTGACTGGACATTCTATTGCCATAAGTGCGACGGCATGGCTTCTTTACGGACATGCAATCATGCCAAGGAAGATCGTGTAATCCTTTCCGGTACCAAGCTGCGCAAGGCCCTTTCCGAAGGCGCCGAGGTTGTCGATCACTTCGGCCGTGAAGAGGTTCTGGTCATTCTCCGCGCTTACTATCAGGGTCTGACCGAGAAGGTCGAGATCAAGATGCAAGGTGCTGCATCCGGCGCTGACATGAAGAAGAAGTAAGAATTACCTGTTTTTTATAATAAAGGTAATATCAGGGGAGACGCTTATCGCGTCTCCCTTTTTTTTTAGAAACTGACTGAATCCATAAACTTCTTGAGATCCTGATACAGTTCCTCGACCGTGTCGTAGAATACGTTGGTGCCGTAAGAGAAGTGCATAAGGATGTTGTTGAGTTCCGGATGGATATAGGGGAAGAGCTTTATTAGATTGACGATACGATCCTGGAAGAGCAGGGAGAGATCATCGTCAGTGAGGGAGGTCAGAACCGGTTCCCCCATAGTGGGGTCGAGGCGGACGTCAGCGTGCCTAAATGTGCCGCGGCCGACGATGAAGAGCAGGATGTTGGCGAGTCCGAACAGGTCTAAGGCATAGGGCCTCTCGGGCATATAGAAGTCGTAGTCGAAATCGATCCATTTGAAAATTCCTGTACCGTGTTCGACAAAGATATGGTCGCGTCTGATATCACCATGTTTTAGGCCGTGACTGTGCAGAAAGGCAATAGCTTTCAGAGAGTCCAGAAAGCGTCGGAGGACTCCCGGCAGGTGATTGTCGTAGTAGTCCCGGTGGGTTGCACCAAGGCTGAAGATGTAGGTGTCGAGGCGTTTCCCCCAGATGATATCAAGGATGCGGAGGAGATTGCCGGCTTCGTCCTCAATGCCGTAACCCTGCATAAAATGAGTATGACCCCTTACCAGGGCAAGGACTTTTGATTCTTTGTCAGGATTGCGAAAACAGGGGACCGTGAAGGAGCCAACAGTTATCTCGAAGGTTTCGTAAAAGACGCATTTGATGATATACCGTTCGCCAGTGACAATATCAATTGCCTTTTTAACCCAGTATTTGAGTTGCTCGTCGATACCGAAACGGCCTTCCGTTGCAAATCCGGTGATCAGATAGTAACGGTCTTTGAGCCGAATGACGTCACCGAAGTCGATGGACATGGAGTCATAGGTGTCGGCATAGATCCGAGGCTTGCGCCGGATGCCGCGCTCGGTAAGACGGGCGGCCAGTCGTTCCGCTACTTGGGGTGGTAGAGGCGTGTCGGTTGCAGGCATGATATGTGGTCCGTCGTTACAGGTTTTTTAAAATTGCCGGGGTTGGTTGTTTCTCAGCGTGGTTATGGGGAAGGTGTCCCGCCCCATTTCACTTGTCATCCTTTATGAACTATATTACCGTAAAATTGTTGCAGCTCCAGAGAATATCTCAATTTCAACAGGTAGGTGGAGAAAAAATATGGCTCTCGTCAATCCGCATGGTAGTGCAAAGGTGCTTACTCCCACTCTCCTGTCGTTAGCCGATCAGCAGGAGGAGAGCAAGCGTGCCCAAGGGATGCCGAAGATTCAGATCGGTTCTCGTGAGTCCGGCGACATTTTAATGATAGCCATGGGTGCTTTTTCACCCCTGGTCGGTTTTATGGGAAGGGCGGATTTTGAAGGGGTGGTTGGGGAGATGCGGCTTAAAAAAGCTGATCCAGGGGTGCTGTGGCCGTTGCCGGTCACTCTGGCCGTGTCTGAAATTACCTTTCAGGAGGGGGATGAGATCGCCCTCTACTTTGGCGATCAACTTATGGCCAGTATGTTGGTCGAAGAGATCTTTGAACCGGATAAGAGATGGGAGGCCGAGCATTGTTTCATGGGCCAAGGCAGTCTGGATTCAGAGGATTTCTGGCGACTGGCAGAGGATGAGCATCCTGGCGTGCAGTCAGTGATGCGATCAGGCCGCTACTATGTGGGCGGACCGCTCAAGGTTATCAGCGAAATGAATTTTCGGACACTCTATGGCGACTATTTTTTGCATCCGACCGAAGCCCGGGCATTTTTTGCCGAGCGTGGTTGGAGTACGGTTGCGGCCTTTCAGGCCAGAAATCCAATCCATCGTTCTCAGGAGTTCATGTGCAAGGTCGCGCAGGAGATGGTTGATGGCCTGTTTATTCATGCCCTGGTCGGGAATTTGCAACCCGATGAGATTCCGGCCGAGGTCCGGATGCAGTGTTACAAGGGGCTGGTCGACAACTACTTCAACCCTGAGCACACCATTCTTGCAGTCTATCCTATGGATATGCGGTATGGTGGACCACGCGAGGCTCTGCTGCATGCCATTTTTCGGCAGAATTTTGGCTGTTCGCATCTGATTGTCGGTCGAGACCATGCCGGCGTCGGGGATTTTTACGGATTTTTTGAAGCCCAGACAATCTTTGATACGCTCTGGGAGGGCGCCCTTGAGATCAGTCCACTTAAGATGGACTGGATGTTCTGGTCTCACAGGAATAACGGCATGGTATCGCTGAAGACCTGTCCGATCGATGACCCGGTGGATCGGGTTATCCTGTCGGGCACCAAGTTCAAACGGTTGATTTCCGAAGGAAAGATTAGCGAGATCCCACCGGAATTCAGTCGGCCCGAGGTATTGGCGATCCTCGCCAAATACTACCTCGGGCACCCCCGTAACAGTTGAAAGAGAGAATATCTTTTATCATTAAGGAAGACCATGACCAGTACTATACAAGTAGGCCTTGATAAGCGGGCTTATCCTATCCTGATTGCCGAAGGTCTGATCGACCGGATCGGTATGGACCTGAATTCCAGGAGATTCGCCAAGCGCTTTGTAGTGGTGGCCGATAATCAGGTCGCAGGGCTTTATGGTGCGAGAGTGCTTGATTCTCTGGCGGCGGCAGGCAGCGCTGCCGAGCTCGTGACCTTTGCCAGAGGAGAAGAGAGCAAGCACCTGGCTACCGTGGCCGGTCTGGCCAGTCGGCTCGCCCAACTGGGCGTTGACCGTAAGGATGGCCTGATCGCTCTGGGAGGCGGGGTAACCGGTGATATCACCGGTTTTCTGGCCGCCATTTATATGCGGGGAATCCCCTTTGTCCAGGTGCCGACTACTCTGCTTGCCCAGGTTGACAGCTCAGTGGGCGGTAAAACCGGGGTTGATCTTCCGGAAGGCAAGAACCTGGTCGGCGTTTTCTACCAACCCCGCATCGTTTATATTGATAGCCAGGCCTTGTTGACCCTGCCGGATTCCGAACTGTTAAACGGCCTGGCCGAGGTCATCAAATATAGTGTGATTTACGATTACGATTTTTTTGCCTTTTTGCGAAATAACCGGGCGCAGATTTTATCACGTGATCTTGCCGTATTGAATGAGGTGATCCTGCGTTGCTGTAAGATCAAGGCGGAAGTTGTGGCGGCGGATGAACGAGAAGCGGACCTGCGCCGCATCCTCAACTTTGGCCATACAATCGGCCATGCCATTGAGGCTGCCTCGGATTTCAGCATCGCCCATGGTGTGGCGGTCGGCATCGGCATGGTGGCGGTTGCCGAGTTGGCCGTTCATAAAGGAATTTTTGCCAGGAGCGAGGCGGATCAGCTTCGTGAGTTGATCGCAGCTTATGGTCTTGATGTGGCAATACCAGCCGGTCTTGACCGCGATCGAATTAGGCAGTATCTCAAAACAGATAAGAAGTCGGTTGGCGGTCGGCCCTTTTTTGTCCTGCCGGTCAGGATAGGCAAGGTCATCATTACCGACGATGTGGCTGATGAGTTGATCGACCGGGTGCTCGCCTGATTACTTTTTGGTTATAATAATGGGCATATCAAGGTAGGTATAAAATAGATAAAGAGTGCAATTGGTTATAACAAGGCCAGCTCAAGTTTGTGCTTCCGTTTTTCCCAGTCTGGCATCAATTTTCCCAGAAGTCGGTAAAAATCTGAGCCGTGGTCATGGAATTGAATATGGCAAAGCTCATGGGTGATGACATAGTCAATACACTCCCTTGGGGCACGAATCAGGTCTGTATTGAGGGTAAGCGTTCCTTGTTTGGACAAGCTCCCCCATCTTTTCTTCATACTTCTGATCTGCATGCGAGGTTTCGTAAGATTGAGTTTGGCAAAATATGGCCAGCAGTGCTCGAGAATCTCTGCGAATTTGGCGGCAGCCTTTGCAGCATACCAGCCAGCCAGCAGACTTTTCACGTTGTCTACTGAGAGAGCACTTTTTAATTCAACGATAAAATATCCACGGGTCAATTTTACAGAATTCTGGTTTCCCGTGCTGATCTTGAGTCGAAATTGCCTGCCTAGATAAAGGTGGGTTTCACCGCCAATAAACTGCCGAGCTGGTGTCCTTGGATCAAACTGGCGGAAATAGTGCTGTTGTCTCAGTATCCAGCGGACACGTTTGATAACCCTTTTCTGCACCTCAGCCGGATCGGTCCCGACCGGCGCTTTCACTAAAACGTTACTGTCGGGATATACCTCGATTCCCAAGGTTTTTCTGGCGGAATAGAGCACATTGAATTGGACCTGTTCCTTGCCGTAATTGACGGTGCCGGCGGAGAGGTTCATTTGATTCTCCGGTGTTTGGAGACCTGCATAGTTCGTTCAATGATCTCATCCATCTGGTCAAGACTGATCTCAATACCTTTATTGCCCTTCACCTCGTCAAACAGGTAGTCGTCAATATCGTTGAGAGCCTGCTTTTGGGCGTCGGCATCGTCCCAGAACTGGACCTTCCAGTGGCGGTCAAGAATGGACTGGATGGCCAGAGCGGTTTCGGCAGCCACGGTCTCGCATTTCTCCCATTCCAAATCATGTCGTTCAAAAAAAGGCTTGAGGACGCCATAGTAGGCCATTGCATCTTCGTTCCCGCTGAGAGCATTCGGGATGTCGTCATGGTGGCGGGTGATAATTTTGGCGCGGATATCAGAGACTGTGCTCAGATAGTCCAGATCGGATAGGCATTTCGCCCGAAAATCCTCAATGGCCTGCTGGATCAGCTTGGAGAACTTTTCATAAAAGGCCGGGTCTTCGGCCATTTTTTCAGTGATGACTTTTTTCGTTGCATGGGCAATGGCGTCGGCTTTTGCGGCTGTTGTTTTGCCCGCAATGTAAACCCCTTGTTCTTCCTTGACCACATTGAACAATTTTTCGTCAAAGATGTTTACCGGCTCATTCAGTTGGATCACCTCATTGGCCTGGATATGGGTGTCGAGCAGTTTTTTGATCTTCGGCTCGTAATCCCGGTAGTCGATGGCCTCGGCGTAGCGGAGCTTTACTGCGGCTTTCAGGTTGTGGAAGCGCTTCAGATCGGCCTTGTAGCGGTAGAGTTTTGCCGCATCGACCGTCATGATGAATGCTTCGGAGGAGAGGGCAATCCCCAGGATCTTGCTGTATTCGGTCAGACGCTGGTAAAAGTCCTCCCTTATGGCGTCATCTGCCAGCAGGACCTCATAGGCTTCCTCATCGTAACTGTTCTTGACCTCCTTAAAGATATCCCACAGGTCTGAGTAACGTTGGGGAAGTTTTTCGATCTCGGCGTTAATTGAGGTGAGGGTTCCTTTCAGGTCATCTTCATCAAACCCTTCAAAGGCGCCGTACATGGTCAGGGCTTTATCCAATTCTCCAAGCAAGCCGACATAATCAACAACAAAGCCATATTCCTTGTTTTCAGAGAGCCGGTTGACCCGTGCTATAGCCTGGAGCAGGGTATGTTCCTTTAACTCTTTGCAGAGATAGATAATCATGTTGCGCGGCGCATCAAAACCGGTCAGCAACTTGCTCACCACAATCAGAATTTCCGGTTCAGAACCGAACTTGAATTGATTGATGATCTGCTTGGTGTACTCCTCCTCGTTGCCGTAGCGTTTCATCATCTTCTGCCAGAATTTGACCACCTCGTCCGTCGGTTCGTCGTCGGTTTCATCATAGCCTTCTCGGGTGTCGGGTGGAGATATGACTACTTCGGAAGAGACAAAGCCGAGGTTTTCGAGATTTTCTTGATATTTTAAGGCCACTGCCTTGCTTGGGGCAACCAGTTGGGCCTTGAAGCCGGTTCCCTGCCAGGTGGCTCGAAAGTGTTCATTGATGTCAAAGGCCCGCATATAAACGACCTGATCGGCCTTATTCAGCATTGATGCCTTGGCATATTTCCGTTTCAGGTCAGCCTGTTGCTCTTTGGTTAACCCCTGGGTGTGGCGATCAAACCAGAGATCAATTGCAGCCTTATTCTGTTCCATCTCGACGTAGCGACCCTCGTAGAGAAGGGGGACGACTGCGCCGTCCGCTACAGCCTGGTTGATGGAGTAGTGCGGTTCGATCAGGCCGCCAAACTTTTGGAAGTTGTTCTTCTCTTTTTTTAAAAGCGGGGTGCCGGTAAAGCCGATGTAACAGGCATTAGGGAACATCTGGCGCATCCGGGCCGAGAAAGCGCCGAAATTGGTGCGGTGGCTTTCGTCGATCAGCATGAAAATTTCAGTCGACTCGTCCTGATATTTTTTAAGATTGAGCGCCTTGTCGAACTTGTGAATCAGGGTGGTGACAATCGCCGCCTTCTGTTTCGCTACCAGTTCCAGCAGGTTTTTCCCGGAGGTGGCCCGGTCCGGGTTGAGGCCGCAGGCCGCAAAGGTATTTCCCAGTTGTTTGTCGAGATCATCGCGGTCGGTCACCAAAACGATGCGTGGATTGGGTACGCAGGGATCAAGGGCCAGGTTGCGAGCCAGCATAACCATGGTTAACGACTTGCCGGACCCTTGCGTGTGCCAGATGATGCCGCCCCTCCGCCGGCCCTTGCCATCCAGTTGTTTGATTCGCTCCAGGGTAGATTTAATGACAAAAAATTGTTGATAGCGGGCGATTTTTTTGATCCCCCCATCAAATACGGTGAATTTGAAGGCCAGTTCCAGGAGCCGTTCGGGACGGCAAAGGCTGTGAATCGCCTTATCCTGCTCGGTAATCAGGCGCTCACCTTCTCCTTCGTGGTCGTCGAAAAAGGACCGGACAACGGCAAATTCGCCACTGAATAGTTGATTTTTCTTTTCAACCGGCAGGGCAGAATTGACGTAACGGGTAACATCGGTTTCATTATCCCGCAGTTCTTTCCAGATTCCCCAGAATTTGGCTGCGGTCCCTGCTGTTGCATATTGGGCTGCATTTTTGTTGATCCCCATGACCAGTTGGGTATAGACGAACAGCCTAGGGATATAGTCGTCATTCTGGTTGCGGATAGACTGGGAAATCGCCTGTTCCACGTCAACATTGGGTGATTTGCATTCAATGACGGCCAGCGGGAGACCATTGACAAATAGGACAATATCCGGCCTAGCGGCCTCGGTACTCCGGGAGCGAGCCACGTTGAATTCGGCGGTTACGTGAAAGACATTACGCTCCCAGTTGCGCCAGTCGATGTAGTGCAGGTTGAAGCTCTTTGAATCGCCTTCAACAGTCTGTTCTAGGGTAGTGCCCAGCGTAATCAGGTCGTAAACCGCCTCGTTGGTCTTGAGTAGGCCATCATATTTGACGTTCTTGATCTTCTGGACGGCGGTCTGGATGTTCTCTTCACTGAACAGGAATTCGCGGCCTTTGTAATTGATGTGGTTGAGGCGCTTGAGTTGGTCACGGAGAAAGCCCTCAAGGAGGACATTGCCGGCTTTACCCTGCCGCTGTTTCATGACTTGTTCGGGGGGCAGGTACTCAAACCCGAGGTTTATGAGAACCTGCAATGCGGGGATCTGGGAGAGGTACTTTTCATTGAATCTGAATCCGTTCATAAAGTTCACCATGCCTTTGTTGCAGCAGTACTTACATCCCAGCTCCAAGGTTATTTTGATGGGTTTTAAACCATGATCTTGAAGTCATTTTTCGGTAGTCGTTAAGTGTCCGATGGAAAGGACATCCGCCGAGTCTCCGTCCGCATTCGCAAGGACAGGGTTGTTTGTTTGCAATGCGTCGTTTCGTTCCCAGTAGGATTAAAGCGTTATTCACTTGTGATCTCGTTTTGAATCTGAATATTCCCAAATAGTCTTCAATAATTCCCTTTTCCCCATGAGCGAGTTCACCAAATGGAAATTCTTCTCCATTTTGCAGCTTGTTTGAGACGGCATATAGGTATGGGACAAGGCAATTTTCTGCAAAGCCAACCAGAGTTGGGTTGATTGCGATTTTATGCAACAACCTAAGCGGTGATCCCAAACAGAGAGTTTTGTCTGAGTTCACATGATATTTGCCATTACGTGGGATTTTCTCCCCGTTTTCTTTAGCAGAAGGAAGAACACGGGGGAATGCCGCTGGGATGGTTATTTCGATTTGATAGGAGTCTGTAATCTTTTTGCCCCCTTTTGGCGTTGCCGAAAAAGAGAAAGTTCCTTTCAAAACCATAGCAGCGCCACGTGACGGCCCAAGGGACATCCCGTGATAGTCCTTCAAAAACTGCCATACTCCTTGCACAGCACTCGAATTCACTTACTTCCCCTTACGCCATGGCTTAGCTGGTTGAGAAATGGTATGTTCCTTGGGAGTGATGATCGTTATGGAAGAGGCCATCGCCAACCCCAGGCATTTTCTTAATTCTGAAGCGTCCATGCATACTGAAAACTTTTGCCCAGCCTGCTCCGAGATAAAATTTGCATCATCTGACGCCCCCAGAAGTTCGAAGTCATTTTGGGCCTGTTTTAGCCAATTCCAAAAGTTCTGTTCTAAGTTCAAATGGTTACATTCCGGCCTCGACCACCGATCTGCAAAATCCTCGGCAGGGTCAACAGGATTAGGAACCCTTGGTCTGCTAGAGTTCACAAGGTTTCCCATCCGGGACAGTATTGAGCTTATTGCCAATTCAATATCTGATTCACCTTGGTATGCCCTGGTGGCCAGAGTTGTGATAATTATTGATATTGGTTTAACATCCGAATCATCTTTGAACATCATATCCCGATGCCGCTTTAATAGTTGAATTGATCGCTGAAGTGGTGTCTTACGCTGATAGATCGGAATTTCGTCAACTTGCGCCTGTTCCATAATAGACCTCAGTGACAGATTCATGCGTGACTTAAACCAGTTGGCATACCCTTCAGGGTTGCTGATATGCCAGTTTTCAGAAAGTTGTTTATATTCTGGATGACGATCATCTGTGATCGAGATCGTCATGTGTGATGTCGATTCCGCAAAGGAATCATCTGCACCTGATTTCCTTAATGATTCAAAAATGAGCTTCTGTCGTGAATCATCAGCTGGTATGCTAGGAACTATGTCCATGTGGAAATTGTGATCATCCTGATATTCCAAACGCCAGCAGCGGTGCTTTGCTTCTTTAGATGCCTTTATCCTTCTCGCTACACGATAAGATTCAATCTCACGACCAACCAGCACTTTTAGCGATTCCTGGGTATGTGTTTTTTTCGTAATGCCCTTTCGTAGATTACAAGCAAGATCCAGGTCGTAGGCTTCACTTTCATCAAGGGGGCGAATGACAGTGCCAAGGCGAAATGATCCCTGTGGGAAAATATGCGGGTTATTGTCCTTGCACAAGGACTCATCGCGATCAAACCATTTTCCGATGTCTTCATATCGGTCCTTGGCTTTCTGGTAGGCTGATTCAGGCAGTTCCAACAGTGATGTCATGTTTTCGAGAAGCAATTTCTTCTGTTCTTTTGTTGTCATGTCATTCTCCTTGAGCGATAGATAGAAAATCTTTTATTTTTGGACTGTTATGTGTGAACATGCGGTCAGCATTTGAAATCAGGTCATCGATCGCCGAGCAATCATCAAGAGGAAGGGGGCAATCCGAATCGAAATCGAGTCGGAGAATTTGGTCTTCTCTCAACATTAGTTGCAGGTAGTTATGGGTCGTCTGTGCCTGAAGAGACATTATGAAGCTGATGAATTCTTTTCCTTTCCAGCCGTTCAAGAGGCCCCATTCCCTATCTGTTTTAACTCCATAGCAGGTTCTTGCGTGGCCGGTACCCAATGACAGAATACGGATATCGGACAATTTGATATTGAGACGACGCTGGGCATCAATGACTGCCGCAAGCGAAGGATTGTTGGCCCAAAGGCCTCCATCTGCCAATAGATATTCGTTGACTTTTGTCGGGTTGAAGAATGTTGGGGCAGAACAAGAGGCTAATACAGCCTGATGCAGGAAGACCTTGCCATCCCTGTCATAATCTTTCTGATAAGCTGACTTGAACACGTGAACCCCACCGTTTCCAATATCTGTTGCCGGCAATAACAGTGGTATGGGAATCTCGCCCAGCTTGATATCTCCGAAGGTTTCTTCGAGAGCAGCTTTTAGATTCTCGTTTCCGTACAGGCTTTGAAGAGCAGGTTGATACTTGGCTGGGAGCCAAGACTTCTTTTTGGAAAAGATGTCAGGCCCATGCATGAGACACATTGTCACGACTACGCCTGGATCAATCTTGCACGCAACTGCCGCAGCAACAATAGCGCCTGTGCTTGTACCAGCAATCATATCGAAGTGTTCATCGACCCTGATGCCAAGACGATGTTTCATACAGTATAGGATGTGTGCAGGGAAAACACCGCGTATCCCACCGCCATCAATTGACAAGATTTTGAAGGCTTTATTGCTCATTGTAAGGTTTCCTTTGATACTTTGACCCGCCACACCCCGGTCAATAGCTTCTGCATCAGCCCACGCTTTTGCCTGCGAAAGGCTTCGGCCTGTTTTTTCAGTAGGTCGATTTCAAGTCGGGCGGTGTTGAGAATATTTGCGATAGCTTTTGTTTCTTCGTCACAGGTAGGTAGATAAAGGTTGTTTGAAAGAAAGGTGGAGTTTGTAATGCTGATGGTGTTCTTAGCGCCTTTCTGGATGATGGGAACAAGGTAATTAGCAGTTCTAGAAGGAGACTCAAAATAAAAGTTCAAGAAAGTCCCAAGTTGCTGGCTTCTAGGAGTGAAGACACCATAAAGCGGCGAGACGATAACTGAGAACTCAATTCGACTTTGCTTGACAATCCCGTAGGAAAATTCACCGGTTGGGCTTTTCGTGTAAACGACATCCCCTGGCTTCACCAGATTATAATTTGATGTGTCTTTGGCAGCAAATACGCGCCCAAGATGTTCAATTTGATTAATCAAGCCTTTATGCACAGATACGGAATAGACTTCTTCGCGGCCCGAACTAACTTCGCGATGTTCAGTCAGTACTTCATGAAGTCGGTATTTTTGCCACTTTTCACTGTAACCTTTGACACGTTTGTTTCCTGTAAGGAGGTTTTGACTAAGAGCATTCAGTTGTTTCTCCTTGGCCGAGATTAGTAGTTCGGTTTTTTCGATGGCTTGGTCCCAGGTGGAGAGCAGTGAGGTTATGGCTGTTTGTTCCTGGGTTGTAGGTACTGGCACTCGTAAACATAAAAGTTTCTCTCGTGTAAGATGTGCAATGCTCGTCTCGCCAACCAGCTTGGGTAATTCTCCTTTTGAGGCGATATGCTGCATGTAGTAGTAAATGAATTCGGTCGTTATGTCCTGATTAAGAGGTCGCAATCTGTGAAGAGCTTTTTGATAATATATGTCCTCTTTTGTCTCCTTCCATACCGCACATCTACCGATTTCTCCACCTTCACACATCAGTAGATCACCGGAGCATAAAGAAAATTTCGTTCGTTCCTTTTCTGAAAATGTCATCTCATTAAGTCGGGAAAGATCAAACGCTCCCCATCTGACATTGAAGTTTGCAAGGTATGGGAGTAAATCACCTTGCCTGGCTTTTTGATTTAGCATTTTGCCGAGTTGTACATTAAATAGGTCCCCGATCTTCTTCGTGGGCCAGAAAAGCTTATTCATTCCCCACCCTCCACCATCTTCGGCAACTCTGTCCCCTTAATCAGCCGCTTTTCATCAGATTTCACCCGGCGCTCAAGCTTCTTCAAATCTTCTTCCGCAGGCAACTCCTCTGGCTTGATACCACGCTCAACCAGCATCGTGCGGACACTGCGATTATTCTGGACATGCTCATCAGTTATAGAGGCTTCGCCTTGCATGTCATGTTGATGCACATTGTGGTTGGTGATTTCCGTGGCAAGGTTTTTTGCGGCAATGGTTACGGTCGGCAAGAAATCAGCAAGAGGACGATTTTCAGGAACACCAAGATGACCCTTCATTGACTGGGTGTTGTTACCACCAAAAAGAGCATGATCTCCTTTTGAACGAATGCGCCCAAACCCTTGTTCATCAACACCTCGTTCAAAGATGTTCTTGGACAATTCCGTTTCAGATTCTCGCAGCTTCTGGCGTGCTTGAAGCCGCTCTTGCAGCTGAATACGCTCCTCTATAATCTCTTGTTTGCGGGTTTGCAGGGCAAAGTAGCTTTGGGCAAAGGCGATTTGGTTTTTGCGTGGGTCACCATTCTGGGCGATCAGGTAACAGGCGTAGCGAGTAAGCATAAAATCTTCGATTTCGCGCTTTCCCCCTTTGCCCAGTTCGATCATTTTCGTGACGTCACGAAAATGATCGGAGACATTGACCCCAGTCGATTCGCAGGAGATAATCGCTTTCTCTATGACCTTGTCGAAGTTCTCCCAACGGTCATAACCCAAAACGCCCTGCAAATCACGGGCATGCCAGAATTCAACCTTGGAATCAGGCCAGATATTGGCAATCTCATCAAACTGAGCATGTAACCGAACCATTAATTCTTTATTCATTTTTCGCCCTCCAGCTTATTTTACAAAGCGGTCAAAAACGGACTCGAGCAAGCAACCTTGAACTATCCGGAAAATCCGGATAGTTGGGTTCATCGTTCAATCTCCTTCAACATTGCCGCCATCTTCGCCCGTACTGCCACTAGTTCACTCTCCAACTGCTCAATCTCCACCTGTATAGCGTCAATGTCAATTTCAACTTCCTCCTCAAAGGTATCCACATAGCGAGGAATATTGAGGTTGAAGCCGTTATCCCTTATCTCCTCGAAGGTGGCGAGATGGGCGTATTTTTCGATGGTCTGGCGGGCAGCGACCGACTCGACAATCTTTTGAATATGCTCGTCGGACAGGGAGTTCTGGTTTTTGCCCGGTTGATAGTCACGGCTGGCATCAACAAAGAGTACATCGCGGCGCTCTTGGTTGGCCCCTCCCTTTTCTCGACTCCGGTCAAAGACCAGGATTGCCACCGGGATAGAGGTGGTTGTGAAGAGGTTGCCCGGTAGGCCGATAACGGCATCGAGCAGATTTTCCTCAATCATTTTCTGGCGAATCCGTCCTTCGGCAGCACCTCGAAACAGTACACCGTGCGGCACCACCACAGAGACCCGGCCTTCCTTCTCCAGAGCCGATTCGACCATATGAGTGATGAAAGCCCAGTCAGCCTTTGATTTTGGCGGCACCCCGCGCCAGAAGCGGTTAAATCGGTCGCTCTCAGCCTCTGCAGCACCCCATTTATCGAGAGAAAACGGCGGATTGGCAACCACAACGTTGAAGCGCATCAAGCGGTCGTTTTCCACCAGCGCTGGGCTGTTGAGGGTGTCGCACCATTCAATGCGGGCGCTGTCGGCCCCATGCAGGAACATGTTCATTCGAGCCAGCGCCCAGGTGCTGCCATTCGATTCCATACCAAAGAGGGCGAAGTTGCGATCATTGACCTCATTGGCCGCTTCGATCAGCAGGCCACCGGAGCCGCAGGTCGGATCGCAGATGCGGTCTCCCGGCTTTGGTCTTCCCAGTTTGGAGACCAGTACTGATATTTTATGAGGAGTGTAAAACTCTCCGGCCTTTTTGCCGGAGTCGGAGGCGAAGCGCTCAATCAGGTAGATGTAAGTGTTGCCTATGACATCCTCGGAAACTTTGCCAGGGCTCATGTCCAGCAGTGGCTTGTTAAAATCTTCCAGCAGCGTCTTCAGGCGGCGGTTGCGGTCTTTGGTTTTGCCGAGATTGGATTCGCTGTTGAAGTCGATATTGCGGAACACGCTTTCCAGTTTCGCTTTATTGGCTTCTTCGATGGCATCAAGGACGATATTGATAAGCTCGCCGATATTGGCCGCGCCACGTCGTTCGTACAGGCTGTAATAGTCTGCCAGAAAGCGATCTTCCACTTCCCCGGTCTCATGATTTTTTAACTCCGCAAAGGGCAGGGCAAAACGCTCCCGCTCCAGTCTGCGGCGAATACGGGCATCGTCATCGCCATACTGCTTGCGGTACTCCTCATAGTGGTCTTTCCAGACATCCGAGATGTATTTCACGAATAGCATGACCAGGATGTAGTCTTTGTATTGCGCCGGATCAACCACCCCCCGGAAGGTATCACAGGCAGCCCATGCCGCGTTGTTGATGTCCTTTTGATCGATTTTAGGGCTCATTTCTATTCTCCTTGGGTCAGTTGCATTAAGATGGTCGAGGTATAATGTCTGCGTTTTGTCGCAATTTTATTCAAGAGGTTTTGCTCTTCTTCAGCCAAAGCGGCCAACTCGGTAATCACTCTCTGTCGTTCAATGGAGGGGATGAACACCTCAAGGCTGTCCAGCGCCTCTTTGTTGATCATCTTTTGCGCCGTGCCTGTCGTTCGACTCGCCAGAAAGGATTGCGCTGACGATTGATTGATGAACCAGTTCAGGTAGGCGGGTAAAACGCTATGATCGATAATCCTGATTCTCAAGAGGGGGGCAGCCACAACGGCGATGCCCGGATCATCATTTAATATAGCAGAGTTTATCGTCTGGCCTCGTGATCTGAAAATCAGATCACCCGGTTTTACGAGGTGATGTTCTTTGGGGATTGTAATATCAATTTGCATCAGTCCGCTACAATCCACTTGATTGCCATCGGTGAGGTCTTTCATTTGGATGACCGCAACAGTGCCGGAATCCATGGCCTCAAGGCGGCTTCGAAATGAAAAACCCATCTGAACGGATGCAATTTTTGTTAATGCTGTTTTCATTGGTCTCCTGAAAAAATGCAGTAACGGTATTTTTGAAATACAATATCATCGCCATCAAAAATAGTCAATTAATAATTGCAAAAATTTAGTTTCTGTGTTTGTTTGGCTTGAAATTTAGTTTTTAATGTTTGAGGGGAGGTTGAAATTGGTAATGCAAACAAAGAGGAATAGTGTTCGCCTGATTGCGTCATACACTGGAAGGCCATTTTTCGCTTGCCGGAGAGAAGCGGAACAAGTATTTTAGCGCCATTTCTCCGGAGATTATCTATGATATTTTCGATCAAACCGCTGCTTGTTGGTGTCCGTGAAGTTGACCAGGGGATCATGACCTACCAGCGCGCGTATGGCCGGCGGATCTGGCTGGCCATGTGGTCCTTTCTGATCCGCTCTGATAATCACGCTATTCTGGTCGACACAGGAATGGATGATTTTGTCACCCCAAAGGAGTTCACCCTGCAGACTGGTCTTGAACCGAAATTTATGGATGAGGCTTTGCTTGATAATGGCCTCAAGCCTGACGACATCACCATGGTAATCAACACCCATCTCCACGACGACCATTGCGGTAATAACCGGCTATTCAGCAAAGCGCTGTTTTTCATTCAGGAGAAGGAGATAGAGAGCTGCCACAATCCTCATCCGCTGGACTACCGTTATGAACCTGATTTTATCGAAGGTTTACAGGTGCAGGCAGTTAAAGGAGATCTGGAGATCCTACCGGGGCTTAAGGTGTTTTTTACACCTGGACATACACCCGGCGGCCAGACTGTGCAGGTTGTGACGTCGAAAGGTTTGGTTGTCATTCCTGGTTTCTGCAGCAACAGACACAATTTTCCGGCCAGCGGTCCTGCTGTGTGTCCTGGTGTCCATTGCGATGCTTATCTGGCTTTTGATACGGCTCAGCGGGTTAAAAATATGGGAGGCACGGTCCTGCCGCTGCACGAACTCGATCTGGCTAACATGCTTTGAGGTACAGGGTGATGGCTGAATTTATTGAATTAGCTGGAGTACGGTATGAAGTGGACAACATGGGATATCTGCTTAACCCGACCCAATGGGATACCGAAATACGTGATTGGCTGGCGGCCAAGGAAAAAATTGAACTTACCCAGGATCATCAGAAGATCATGGAGTACCTGCGGGCTCACTTTTTGAAGAGTAAGGAGCATCCGGGTGGGCGTATGATCATCATGGCCTTGCCCCGGATATTTGGTAAGGAAAAAGGGCAGGCCCAGTATTTTTCCGAGCTTTTCCCAGGAGGATTTAATCAGGCGTATAAGATTGCCGGCCTGCCAATACGACATTCCTGTTGTTGAATAAATAGCAGTATTATCTTGAGTTCAGAAAGGTTGGTAGTGAAAAACAGGTGAGTGTAACAAAAAAAAGCCGTCTCCTGGCTTATGCAGGTAGACGGCTTTTTTATACTGATTAATTGGCCGCGGACTATTTTTTGATCATATTAAGCCGCTTTCCTTCCATTTGCAGATTTGGCGGTCCAAGCCAGGTGCCTGTAAGTAGAAGGTTCCAATATACCCATTTGAAGAGCAGCTTGGACATATGGTTCATTTCCGTGTCTTCAAGCAGTCCCATCGGCCCAATGGCCGGGAAGGGGTATTTGCCGATAACAGGTTCTACAGTGTAGTTGAAGTCGATAACGTAGGCTTTCCCGAAGCCCGATTCTATAAATCAGAGGGCGTGCCCGTCGAAGCGGGCATGTTGCGGACCTCCATTTATATAAGCCAGGATATTTTCATGGAGAATATCAGCCTCAAAATGTGCCACTGCGCCGGCCTTGGAGGTTGGCGCATTGGTACCGTCTCCGATTACCCAGACATTGGGCCGGTTGGGAGGTTGCAGTGTAGTCTTATCAACCCCGATATATCCCATCGGATCGCTGATGCCTGAGTCAATCATGACCTGTGATCCGAAGTTCGGCGGAATGGAAACGAGCATATCATATTCCACCTCCTGCCCCGAGAATGAGGAAATGGTCTTGCGCTCCGAATCGACTGAACCCAAGCTGAAATTAGGATTAATCTTGATATTCTTGTCGATGCAGGTCTGGGTAAGGACACTGGTGGCCACCGGTTTGGTGAACGCTCCACTCAGCGGGGTGACAAATTCGATATCAACCTTATCCCTGATGCCGCGTTCAGTGAAATGCCAGTCTGCCAGGAAGGCGAATTCCAAGGGCGCAACCGGGCATTTGATCGGCATTTCAGCGATGTTAACCACAATTTTACCACCATCGAACTTGGCAAGTGCTTTTTTCAGCTCCAGACAGCTCTCGTAGGAATAATAACTGAAGATATTCTTTCCCCAGCCTTCAGTCATACCTTCGATTTCATCGGGTCGGATATCGCAGCCAGTGGCCATGATCAAAATATCATAGCTGAATTTCCCAGCTTTATCGGTGGTGATGACCTGTTTATCCCAATCGACATTAGTGATCGGTGAGATAACGAAATCAACCCCTCTAGGGAGAAATTCTCTCTTCGATTTCTTGATCTCCTTCGGACTGTTGATCCCGAAAGGGACAAAGAGGAAGCCGGGCTGGTAATAGTGGGTATTATCCTTGTCAATCACGGTAATACTCCACTCACCGGGGTCCAGATCCCTTCTGAGTTTGTTACTCATCATGGTGCCTGCACAGCCGGCACCTAGTATCACAATTTTTTTCATACGCACATACCTCCTTATTATGTACATTTTGCCTGTGGCTAACCCGGGTCGTCCACAGACCCTCCGGAGCCCCCTTTGTAACTTGTAGCTTGACTGAACTAGTTACATCTATCTACCTGAACAGCAACACAAAAATACCTTAGTTATATGCAATTTTCACCTTGCCCAACTTGTTCAACTTGTCCATGATATTCATCCGGGAATTCTTCATGCAGATGTCTAATCCGTTGTGCCCGCAGACAGCACCCGACTGCTCTCATGATTTTGAAGGCAGCGCCGATAGTTTCCTGGACATTAGGATCCCGTATCTCGTTCATTATTTCCATGGGCCCGACATAACTCGGGGTCTTCAGATCCACTTCGCTTATTGCTGAGCACATAGTATTTAATTGATCATCGCTGCATTTGAAATCCTGTACTGCTTCAAATATCCGTCCCATTATCTTGAAAATCCCTCTCTGCTCCAAGGCATTCAGAGTCTGTACAACCTTGGTGATCATATCATACTGTCTGGCAATGTTAGCTAGCTCGTCTACCAGTTCAGCTCCGGGTTTGACCATGCCAAGCATGCGATCGAATGTTCGGATATTGATCAGGAAGTTTCGTAAGAGACTGGCAAGATCCTCCATTTCGAATTCGCCATCGAGCTCGGCCATGAAGGCATTAATTTTGGGCAGTGCCTGTTTAACCACCGGACCCAGGTCATCCTTGAGCTCCATGCCGGCCTTGAGCATATCAAGGGCGGTGCTGAAGTTCTCCATGTTGGCCAGGACCTTGCGCAACAGATCAGCCATCTGCTGCATGTCGACCTGGCCATCAAGCTCGGCCATGAAGGCAGTAACCTTGGGCAAAGCCTGTTTAACTACCGGACCCAGGTCGTCCTTGAGCTCCATACCGGCCTTGAGCATATCAAGGGCGGTGCTGAAGTTCTCCATGTTGGCGAGGACCTTGCGCAACAGATCAGCCATCTGCTGCATGTCGACCTGGCCATCAAGCTCACCCATGAAGGCAGTAACCTTGGGCAGTGCCTGTTT
>Ga0208863_1000806_pt1 | contig 24689 bp, 15 predicted proteins | sample RifOxyD3_FD_184040 | JGI IMG/M metagenome (GOLD analysis project Ga0208863, IMG submission 184040) | Soil microbial communities from Rifle, Colorado - Rifle Oxygen_injection D3 (SPAdes) | ecosystem: Environmental > Terrestrial > Deep subsurface > Rock core/Sediment | place: Rifle, Colorado...
TAAATAATAAACATGACAGTGCAAAAATGGTCCGATAAGCTAGACGACTCACTTGTAGTCCCAAAACTCCTTCAGTCTCCCGTCGTTTTGACATTTTATATTATCGCTTCTAACACCAGCACCTTCCGGCTTTGCCGGGAGCTTGGGCATTAAATTCGGGTCGACCCCCAAAAACTCACACAGTCTCTCACTCTCGACTGCATAAGCACTTATTAAATCCTCATAACAAATTTCAATGCTAGGATGTCCATGGAATACTATTTTTGCCCAATCCCTGGCGGCAATGTTTATCAAGCAGGAACGTTCAACTTCCAAAGGAAGCATCGCTGAGTTTAAATACCCATCGCGACGTTTGCTTCTTGTCGTTGTTTTCCCGACTTTCATCTTCAAACGAACTTGAGAAATATAGCGCGCGATCAGATTTCTCCTCCAAAGAAGAATAACCCGAAAATCCTTCGACTCTAAAATGGCATTTAGAACTGGAGCAAAATCCAAGTTGAACAACTGAGTGTAAAGCAGCTTGAATCCGGAAACAGCAATTGACGTCGGCACAACATATTTATTGAAGAAATTTAATTTGTTAGCCTGACGCAAATTAAACGCCTCACGCAAAGTTAGTCGATGTATATTTTTTTTGCGAGAAAAACTGAAAACGCGGTTTTCAGCAAAAACCTCCCCGTGACAACAAATCTGTGGATGCTTATTAAGCAAATTTCTTAGAAGAGTGCTCCCAGATCGAGCAGGAGCGATAATAATGAAATTCATCTTTATTACGCTGTGATATTTTGTTGATTCTTTGTAAGCGCTTAGTTACCCGCTTCAACCTAGGTAGTTTTCAGTTGAGTTGTATCTTCTTTTTTCCTCCTATCATCGAATTCATACCCAAATCTTTCTATGTCTTTCTTGAATTTTTCCCTGACAAGTTCCACTTGCTCGTCGTTCTCGTAGTATAAACTGTAATGAATTTTTGTAGTTTTAGACTTGTTTCTGTGGGGCAGAATCTTTTTTCCCACCCCTGCTTTTTCACACATTTTGTCGAAATCTTCTTTAAGATTTTCAAACCTTATTATGAAATCCATTTCATCACCGATTATATCGCTTTGAATGAGGATTTTTTGCTCAATCGGCATCAGCTTGGGCCTCCTGAGGAAAAAATCCCAGGATGGGTCACCCAACTTTCTTTTTCTGTCATGTGTGTTATATATCGAAACCAACCATTCCCAAGGGTTTCGAACGACGGCGAATTTGAAATAATTATCCCAATATTTGCTATATCTACGTTTTGCTCTTATCCATCCGAGATGTTTTGTTCTTTTCTCTATTGTAAACCAATCCTGGCCAATCAAAGCAACTTCAATGCTTGACCCGCCAGTGTTAGGAATATGGATAAAAATCAACTTGTTTTCATGGCAAATCATCTAAAAATCCTCCAAAACTATAATTTGGTGCCAATAGCCTCGTGTAAATATAAAAAAGGCATATTGTTGGGTTCGGCTGTTAACATTGGTCACTAATATTTTTCTCCAACAGCTGCCAGCTACAAGAAATCTCGCAACTTTTTTAGTCAATTTTGATGTAAATCAATCGCCGTAATCAATCCGGACTCACAAGTCATTTTCCGGATTAACAGACTTATTGGTAATAACGATACCTTTTTTCACATCATAAAACATGGATCTTGCAGTCGGATTTTTAGTTATGCTACCTCCCACCCCCTGGGGCCTGTGACGAGCGAATGGCCTTATCAGTGTTCTTGCCTTTAAGTTAATCGACAAATCCACCGAACCTGATTTTTTTAAAAATCTATAAAATGGCTGCGCCGGATTCCCGTACAGAAAATCCTCCTTTCGCATCCCAAAGATAGAATGTCTTACTAACATCCAGTCCAGATGCATATAGACGCCGGTTTTTTCAGCTCCCTTCAATAAACGTTCAGCCCCTGCTGGAGAAATCATATAGCAGTCGCCACCAGGTGCAGTCCATGGTTTTTGCAAAGCCAATCGGGTATTAATGGCGAAACTCAGAGGAACAGTTACACTTCGCCATTGTTGACAACAGTCAATCCACTCTTTAGACAAGCTGGTCGTGGCCGGACACGCACGATCATTGCAAAACACGAGATCCCACTTTAAATCCTCCTCAAAAATTCCATTCAGGTCTTCTATTTTTCCGATAAAATCACTGTCATCTTCACAAATTAATGCAGGTTTATTCGACTTAACGACATATCTCCAAGCCTTGATTTGCGACATCCAGTTGCCAAATGACCCTAGTGGAATTTGGGCATGAAACATCCCCTGACCTTTTTTCACATACTGCAGATATTCTTCTATCTGAAAACTTGGCGTTAACGCATCAACAGCGTCGATTCGCTGGTACACAAGCTCCTTAGCAGCACAAGTAGCTGCAAACCTTTCTAATCGAGCTTTATCTCTCTCTCGGTTAATTACCAAAACATCAAATAAGGACTCAGCAGGAAGAAGTGGCGCTGTCATTTTGTTGTTTTACCCTCGCTGCTGGTCCAAAGAGATACACACGGTATTCGTTTGACATCACAGCGCTCGCGCCAGCGCTTTGCCACATCGACAATTTCTTCCAATAATCCCTTATCGAGATATGTTGGTGAAAGGCCCAATTCAAGTAAACATTTGTTATCTACCACCAGTTCATTCTCTGCAGCTTCCTTGCGTGGATTCTCCAGATAAGAGATTTCCGCTCCCGTCATCTCCTGAACGCGCTTTGCAAGATCTCTTACCCGATAGGTTTCAGTCATTTGGTTAAAAATTCGTACTCTCTCACCTTTATCAGGAGGTGATTCGAGAGCAATCTGGATACACTTGACGGTATCCCTGATATGGATGAAAGCACGCTTTTGACCACCTGTTCCGTGGATACTCAAAGGATATCCAATCGCAGCCTGCATCAAAAACCTATTCAAAACTGTTCCGTAGTCGCCGTCATAATCAAATCGGTTGATTAACCGTTGATCAAGTGCAGTTAGGTCGGTATTGGTGCCCCACACAACGCCCTGGTGAAGGTCGGTTATTAGCACCCCATCGTTTTTATTATAATAATAAAATACCAGCTGATCGAGAGTCTTGGTCAAGTGATAAACGCTACCAGGATCTACCGGATGCAAGATTCGCCTCGGAACGTAGTCACCATCAGTAGGAACCATGACATCAAGATAGCCCTCCGGTATCATTGCGCTATCCTGACCACCATAGCCATAGACGCCCATAGTACCCAGATGGATTACGTGGGTCTTGAGCTTAAGATCGACGATGGCGCAAAGGATGTTGTGAGTGGCGTTTACATTATTCGAAACCGTGTAGCGTTTTGTTTCAGACGTCTTCATGGAATATGGCGCAGACCGCTGTTCCGCAAAATGCACAATCGCGTCAGGGGCTTCATTACGCATCAATTCACGAAGCAGGTGATACTCCTCGGCAATGTCCAGCTGAAAGAAACGGATCGTCTTGCCAGTAATCTCTTTCCATGCATGCAATCGGTCGTCGATTGTCGCAATAGGGGTAAGGGATTCAACTCCCAAATCAATATCAATCTTCCTTCGTGACAAGTTGTCCACAATTACGACTTCATGCCCAACATTAGAAAGACCTAATGCCGTCGGCCATCCACAAAACCCATCTCCACCAAACACAATAACCTTCATTTCTGGTCTCCAATTGATGATAATGATATAAAATCGCTTTTCAGGAATGCGGCAGGAAAGGGTGAAAATCCAAATTGACGACTGCGCAAGGATGGTAACCAACAAGAATAACCAAAAAAATCGCCAAAACCAGCATCAAGAAACAGCTCGTTGCCTCCCTCTTATTTTCGAAAGAGACTATACTAATATTAAATTAAATATCCAGATATTTACCACACATGTCGTAGATTTTAAAATACTCTTCAACTATTTGCCTGTTCTCATAAATTTGACTCTTCCCCTGTTTTAAAATTACCTGATTTCCTTCAATACCCATGACTGAACTACCCCGTATCACATCAAATTCACCAAAAGTGCACCCAAACGTCTTTGCAACCCATGGGTTAACAGGACAGCTGAAGTTACCAAGCGGTTCGCGTAAAACTGCTGCTTCTTTGGCTGGATGAGCATACTCAAGCCCTACAGCCCTGATAAGCCGGTCGGCAAGCTCTTGAATTAACACGAGCGCTGGATGATTAAAGGTAAAAAACAACCGTTGTCGCCACAGGCGTTCCGCTATCCAGTCAACGATACGAACATCGGTTTCAGCTTCCCGTTTGCGTAATTCTTCTAAAGACTTTTTGGGAATTTCACCATAAGCTTCTCTGTTGTAGTCATCGTCGTTGTGCAGACGCACCGCCTCGTCAACAGATAGTCCACGACGCCATGCTTCAACAAATGTTTTGTTGTGATAATCTCCAAACGGCCCGGCCAGCGGTTTACGCGCTTCACCACGTAAATAAATAAGTTCAGGATTATACCCCGCATAATAGAGATTTGGCCAGACCAATAACCGATCTTCGTACTTTTTGCGTAATTCCTTATTACGAACAAAGGTACAAGGATAATTATCAGTTACCCGCTGTGCCAGGATCAGATCTGCCGATTCAAAAATCTTAGTGTATTCATCCTGTTGGGCATCACTAAGCAAATGCACAATAGCGATCCCGCTAATATAAACATCCGGAACAAGAGATTTAATTACCTGGGCAAGTGGCCTGGCCTGGCAATTACCGGCGATAGCGATCGAAAAACCTTTTTTCATATAAAAATTTTTATTTCAGCCATTGGGAACACTCTCCACGTCCATTGCAGCCCTGTTCATACCTGTACAACATTTTCTGTAGCATCGGACGTGGTTTGCTCTTCCCCGGGCTTCACTTCAGCCTCGATCATAGCGCTGTATCTTGCCCTCACTTTTTCAAACACAGCAAAATCCCCTGCATTCGCCTCCAACACCTGCGTATAGCAAGCTTCACCGACTTCCTCCCTAATCTGCTCAAGCCTCTGTTCAAGCGAAATCGAACGGTCGCGGGTAACGTTCTTGGCTACCGGTACGGTATGAAAGCCAGGAAAGTGTGGAGCTAACCATTCAGCCATCCGCTCAATAGAGAGATCAAACTCCTCGACCAGACCTACGAATGGCAGACTTTCCAGAGCCCGGAGCGCCAGCGCGTTTTCATCCCCACCCTCGCCATGAAACATCTGGGCAAGCCGGGTAGAGTGGAAATTACGACACTGGCGATCATGCCCAAGCGCCAGGCGAACCTCAATATAACCGGCAAGGCTGGTATGACGCGCCAAAATAGCACCAAGGCTACCCTCTTTCAGTTGCTTACGTTCAAAGGCATAGGCCGAGGCAATGCGATCAATTGGGTGCCGCACGAAAAGGATCGGAAAAAACTCCACCTCCTCCAGCTCCGGCGGCGGCAACATAGCCGTGTGCGAAGAAAACGCCACGGCATTTTTTTCCTGCTGCACCCAATGTTGCACCTGGGCATTATTGGCGCCATGCTGAGCAGCGCTGAATTCCCGTGTCACCCATTGATCAGGAAAATTCATCTTCAGCAATTCGTCAACCGAAGTCCCGGCATTCTTGAAAAGGTGATAATGCAGAATGATTTTTCGCAAATCTTTACTCCCTGCAGTTAAACGGCGAAAACCGCCGTGCTGATGGCAGCTCCCGTAGTGAATCTATCGATCATGGCAGTCGCGCTGCTCAAGGTTATTTAGCGCGAAGCCTTCCCTAACGCTTCCATAACTGACTTAATCGACGTAACCGGTATATGCAGTTCAACGGTCGGCTGAGGCTTGCCGTCCATACCCAGACGCATGAACTGAACCCTGACGACACCGTTATGTATTGCTATGCTGCTGATGCCATCAACAAGAAACGATGTTTGATTCTGCATGATTAGTTTCCTCCAAAAAATATACCACTAAAGGTTAATAAGTTAAAGCCTGAGCCAGCTAGTATTCAGCGTAAAACGAGAGCCATATTCTCGGTATCAGTAAATATTTCAGCATCTTGCAGAGCTTCTCGCATCTCTTCAACTCCTTTCGCAAAACCATACTGATCTTTGGAAAAGACCAGCGCTTGACGAGACATGTCGGCCCAGACCTGTGGATTCTGGTAAAGGAGAGAGATTGCCTCAACCCACTCTTCCGGCTTGCCGGCAATGCAGGCATCAACACCGTCGCCAAAAGAGATGCCTTCAGCGGCGATTGTCGACATGACGCAGGGTACACCATGCGCCAGGGCGCCGATGACCTTGCCTTTAATGCCGGCGCCACTTTGCATAGGAGCGATGAAAACCCTACAGGTGTTATAGACCGCATCGACAGTTGGCACCCAACCTTCAATGACAAGGTCCTCATTCTTCGCGGCAAGCAACTGCAGGCTTTCAGGCACCTTACTGCCATAGACCCGAAACTTAACACCAGGCAAAGCCTCGCGCAGCAGGGGCATTACCATGTCTACAAACCAGACCACTGCCTCGGCATTGGGATGGTGGTTAAAGCCGCCAAGAAAAGCAATGTCGGTACGTGTCTCGAAACCCGGAACTTCACTGACAACGTCGGTCACCCAAGGACATTTGGCTACCCGGGTAGAGTCGAGGTTGTGGGAGAGGATTACGGCCTTCTCAACATCGGTGTAGGAGAGTACCAAATCTACCCTGCGCATTGTAGCAAGCTCGGCATCCCTGGTCGCGACTGCGCGCGCCAGCACCTCGCTACTCTTGGCCAACAGGGCGGCCCGCAATTCGCGCAGGAAGTGCAGATCGGCATTACACATGACGATCTTGGCCTGCGGCGCATGAGTACGGATAAGGTCGATGTAGTGCTGGGCAACGTAATAGCGGGTGATATAGATAAGATTGAACTCACTACCGCGTTTTTCGATAACATCATTGATAGAATTTGTAAATGGCGCGAAGAGACACTCAACTCCCATGCGTTGCAAAGCCTCGGTGTAGTGCCCCATCCACGCCAGGTTCTGAGGTACAAAGGTGCACTTAAAACCTAACGTCTGCAGCACCCGTATTTCCTGAATGGCCGCATAGTGTCCGGCATTCTGATCTGGCATTGGCGTTTCGGCATCCAACACCAGAGCGCGGAATTCGACGTTACGATCCTTATTCAACTCTAAATCAACGCCGACCTTGCCGTTGTTACGGACAGCGCCCACCCAGCGTTTCTTGAACTTAGGCCGGTTGATCTCTTGAAACTGTTTGATACCCGAAGCAGTGCTGGTACCGCTACTGACCCCTTCGAAATGGATTACCTGCGAAAATGGCGTATAAACTGTCTTGTACCCTTTATCGCGGACCCGGAAGGCAAGATCGGTATCCTCAAAATAGGCGGGCATAAAGGTCTCATCAAAGCCACCAAGTTCGTTCCATAAGGGGAGAGGCAGCATAATGCAGGCCCCGGAAAGGTAATCAACCTGCCGAGCGTAGTTGTAACGAGGATCACGCGGATTGGCTTGACGCCCATAGTTCATTGGATCACCGGTATTCCAGACAATACCGCCGGCCTCCTGAAGGGTTCCATCCTGGTTGAGCAACTTAGCGCCGGCCAGTCCGACATTATCAAAATGTTCAAATGCCCACAAAAGCTCGTCAAGCCAGCCGGCCGTGACTTCGGTGTCGTTGTTGAGCATCACGATGTATTCGCCCTTGGCCATGCTACCGCCTCGGTTGCAGGCCCGAATAAAGCCCTGAGATTCGTTGTTACGGATGTAGTGTATGCCCTTGATAAACTCTGGGATATGGATGCTTTTATCCTGTGAGCCGTCATCGACCATGATAACTTCAAAAGAGGCACGATTCGCCGCCACCAGCAAAGAAGCAAGACAGTGGTAGGTGACATAGACCTTGTTATGTACCGGAATCACGATCGAAACTCGCGGTTTTTCTACCTTAGGGAAGAGCAGCGGTTCAAACACCTTATCAGTATCCATAAAACCACGGACAAGCTTGGCATGGGCACGGTGGAGCTGGGCAAGCTGCGCAGTGACCGGAAAAGCAGGATCAGCAACTGAGTCCACAGCACCGCCCACAATCTGCTCGATAGCCTTTACAAGAGATTCATAACGATAACCTGCTGCCACAGCCAGACTTGGTTTAAGACCATCGCGGGCAAACTCCCGTAATGATGACTCCGAGGTAAACAAACAGGGGGTGATAACAGCGAAATCACCTTTTGATACATTCGGACTGTTCCCACAGACTGAAAAAAAATGGGGCCGGCCATCCAAAACCGAGATAGGCAGAGGGCATCGAAAACGGATAATTGAGGAGTCACCTCCAACCGGGATACCTTGGCCGATACCAATAATTGTTGATCCTTCTCTGACTTCAAGCGGAACAGGCTTATCACTCCTCTCAGACAAACTTGCCCAACCGACTAAAGCGCCGCCCTCAAGGCCGATGCTGCAGCGATCGGCAGATGTCGCCATAAAAATTTTCGGAGATCCGATCAGCTCAATACCGGTTGAGAATTCCCTCACCTTAATCACATGCTCTTTTCCATCAAAAAAATGGTCTGCCAGCATGAACCAGAAGCCGTGTTTTCCATCACCGATACCAGCTTCCTGCAGATCCGGCCTCAAAATATCGGCTTTCACCCTAGAAACCAACTGATCATCAACAAGAACTTCAATTTCCAATGGCTTATTTAAAGCGATGCTACTGGCAACCCAACCGGTTATCCCTGAGGCCTCACAGACATCAAAGTGTCCGGAGATCTTTTCCTTTGGAGAAATCCAGGCTTTCTTGAGGAGATTATAATAGAGAATAATTTTTCGCAAGTCCTTACCCCTGTAGTAAATAGGCTGAAGCATTAAGCCCTGAGCAGTCAGCTATTGTTCAACGCAACACGAGAGCCCCATTTTCGGTATTAGTAAAAATTTCAGCCTGTTGCAGGGCTTCCCGCATCTGTTCCACTCCTTTCGCAAAACCGTACCGTTTCCTGGAAAAGATAAGAGCCTGGCTAGACATATCGGCCCAAACCTGTGGATTCTGATACAAACGGGAGATTGCCGCAACCCACTCTTGCGGCTTGCTGGCAATAAAGGCATCAACGCCATGGCCCAGAGAGATGCCTTCGGCAGCGATCGGCGACAGCACACAAGGCACGCCGTGCGCCAAGGCACCGATAACTTTGCCCTTAATGCCGGCGCCAATTTGCATGGGAACAACGAAAACCCGGCAGGTGTTGTAGACGGCCTCGACTTTTGGCACCCAGCCTTCAATGACAAGGTCCTCATTCTTCTCGGCCAGCGTCAGTAGGTTCTTGGGTATGTTGCTGCCATAGACACGGAACTTAACGCCAGGCAGGGTCTCGCGCAGCATCGGCATTACCATATCAACAAACCACTCCACCGCCTCGACATTGGGATGATGGCTGAAGCCCCCGAGAAAGGCTATATCGGTACGCGTTTCAAAGGCCGGCACTGTGGTCAGGACATCGGTAACCCAGGGACATTTGGCCACACGGGTAGAGTCGAGGTTATGGGAAAGAATTACAGCTTTTTCAACATCAGTGTATGAGAGCACCAGATTCACCTTGCGCATTGTAGCAAGTTCCGCATCCCTGGTCTCGACTGCGCGCGCCAGCACTTCACTGCTCTTGGCCAGCAATGCAGCCCGCAGTTCGCGAAGGAAGTGCAGGTCGGCGTTGCACATAACGATTTTTGCCTGCGGAGCATGCTTGCGGATGATGTCGATGTAATACTGGGCAACGGAATAACGTGTTATATAAACAAGGTCAAATTCACTGCCGCGTTTTTCTATTACCTCATTAACAGAACTTATAAAAGGCGCGAAAAGGCACTCCACCCCCATGCGTTGCAAAGCCTCGGTGTAGTGCCCCATCCACGCCATATTCTGCGGAACAAAGGTACACTTGAAGCCCAACCCTTGCAGCATCCGCATCTCCTGAATGGCGGCGTAATGTCCTGCATTCTGATCAGGCATCGGCGTTTCAGCGTCCAATACCAAAGCTCGAAATTCGATATTACGATCTTTATTCAGTTCAAGATCAACGCCAACCTTACCATTGTTTCGGAAAGCACCTACCCAGCGGCTCTTAAACTTGGGACGGTTGATCTCCTGAAATCGCTTGATACCAGAAGTTGTGCTGGTCCCGCTACTGATGCCTTCAAAATGAATGAGTTGCGAAAATGGCATATAAACAGTTTTATACCCTTTATCGCGGACCCGAAAGGCAATATCCGTATCCTCGAAATAAGCAGGCGCAAAATATTCGTCAAAGCCACCGATTTCACGCCACAAGGTAAGCGGCAACATGATACAGGCGCCTGAAAGATAATCCGCCTGCCGGGTATAATTATAACGAGGATCGTGAGGATTGGCCTGACGCCCGTAGTTCCAAGGATCGCCGGTATTCCAGACAATGCCGCCTGCTTCCTGCAGGCTGCCGTCCAGGTTGAGCAGCTTGGCTCCGGCCAATCCGACATTGTCAAAATGTTCAAATGCCCACAGAAGTTCGTCCAGCCAGCCGGCCGTAACTTCGGTGTCATTGTTGAGCATGACGATGTATTCGCCCCGGGCCTGGTCACCGCCTCTGTTGCAGGCCCGGATAAAACCCTGGGCTTCGTCATTGCGAATGCAGATTACTCCTTTGATAAGCTCCGGGATATAGATACTTTCGTCCTTTGAGCCATCATCGACCAGGATAACTTCAAAGGAGGCGTGATTCGCTGCCACCAACAAGGAGGCAAGACAGTGATAGGTTACATAAAATTTGTTATGTACCGGAATAACGATCGAGACTCTTGGTTTTTCTACCTTAGGAAATATCAGAGGTTCAAACACCTTGTCAGTTTCCATAAAGCCGCGGACAAGGTGAGCATGCGCACGGAGAAGCTGGGCTAGCTGCTCGGTGACCGGAATAGCATGGTCAGCAACAATATCGCTTGCACTATCACTTTGATCCTTGCCTTCCTCCGCAGCTGCCCCCCCGGTACCGCCAACAATCTGCTCGATCGCCCTTGCCAGGGATTCATAACGAAACCCTGCTGCCACAGCAAGGCTTGGCTTGAGACCTTCACGGGCAAACTGCCGTAATGAGGTCTCCGGGGTAAGCATGAAAGGGGTAATTACCACCAGCTCACCAATTAACAGATTCGGACTATTGCCACTTACTGAAAAGATATGCGGACGGCCATCCAGAACCGATACCGGCAGAGAACAACGAAAGCGAATAATTGCTGAGTCTCCTCCATCCGGAATCCCAAAGACGCTACCGATAATTGTTGATCCTTCCCTGACTTCGAGCGGAACAGACGAAAATTGCCTTTCAGATAAACTTGCCCAGCCGACCAAAGCGCTACCATCCAGGCCGATGCTGCCACGATCGGCAGGTAGCGCACTAAACTGTTTCGGCGATTCGGCCAGCTCATAACCGGTGACGAGTTCCCGCACCTTAATCACATGATCCTTGCCGTCAAACAAATGGGCGGGCAGCATGGACCAGAAGCCATGCTGCCCAACAGCAATACCCGCCTCCCGTAAATCCGACCGCAAGATGTCAGTTGTAACTCGGCAAACCAACTGGTCATCTGCAAGAATTTCAACCGCCAAGGGTTTGTCTGAAGGGATATTACTGGCAACCCAACCGCTTATACCGGTGGCATTGCAGACATCAAAGCTTCCAATGATCTTTTCTATCGGCAAAGCGTCCTCTGCAGATTCAGTTGGTTCAAGCGGCGCTTTGGCCTGCTCCTGAGTAGAGGACTCCGCTAAGAGATTCCGTAAAGGTAATGACTTTTCCACCTGCTCGTCTCCCGGCTCTTTTTTTGATAATGCCTCATCGGTCATAGTATTTATCTCCTTAATAACATAATAAAATTTTAAAAATATTTTTTTGGGATACAGGCCGAAATCTATCGAGGTAGATATGTTACTCAATATCTCACATGGCAATGACCAATTGCCTGACCGAATAAACCGAACAACCACCCCATTAAAACCAAATATCAGGAGCTAGACCTGAAGACCAAGATCAAAACAAACCTTAATGATTTTAATCTGTAAATAAATATTTGCCAAAGATTAATGTATTGCTCACACTTACGCAATCAGTCATTTTTCTATCAATCCCGCCACGGTTTTTTGACCATCGGTGAATTGCTCAAGGAAAAATCGGGCCGTTGATAACTCAAATTAGGATTATAAAAAGGATCATGCCGCATCACATGCTTCCAACGGTTACGCATATATATTGCTTCACGCCGGGATCTCTCCTGCCTTTCCCGGCTGTTATCCTTGCCCCGCGATACTGACTCGTGATGATACAACTCGGCATAGGGCGTCCATAACACGCGATAGCCGGCCTCCCGGACCCGCAGGCAGTAATCGACATCGTTATAAGAAACCGGTAGATTAATAGCATCCAACCCATTCAAATCTTGAAACAACCAGCGCCAAGTCATCAGACAAGCTGCGGTCACCGCAGAAAGATCCTGGGCCAGTATCGCTCTGCTGCAATAACCAGGGGCATCACGTTCGATCAGCGCATGCAAGTGATGGGCACAGCCACCCGGGCCTACGGTGTCGCCGGCATGCTGCACACGCCCGTCTCCATAAAAAAGTTTGGCACCCACCACTCCCACCCCTGGCTGGACCAGATGCCCGAGCATCTCTTCCAGCCAGCCCGGGGTAATCACCTCAGTATCATTGTTCAACAGACAAAGGACCTCACCGTTAGCCACACCAGCGGCGAAGTTATTGATAGCCGAGTAATTAAATGATTTATCATAGCGAAAAACCCTTACTCGCGGTCTTTTGGTCAATTTTTCGAGATAATCGAGGACCAGAGGAACACTGCTCTGATTATCAATGACGATCACCTCAAAATTATCGTAGCTGCTTTTCATCAGTACGCTTTCCATGCATGCTCTGAGGTGGGCCAAAGCATTGCGGGTTGGCACCACTATGCTGACCAGAGGGGGATTGGCTGGAAGCTCATAACGCACCCTGAAGTGTCCAGTGATTAAAGGTGTAACCGAGGCTGCAACCCCTAAACGACTGAGATGGGCGATAACCGGGTTGGCAATCTGCCGGTCTGGATGCTCATCCTGGCCAGCCTCTACTATCGGCAAATGCCAAAGCACCGCAGGAATATGCCGGATTGCTTCGATATCGAGTTGTTCGCTCACCCGTAAAAAAAGATCGTGCCAAGCAAGGCCCTGATTATCGTTCAGAAAAAAACCACCAGCCCGTACCAACATCTCAGATCGCACGATTGCAGAACATCCAATATAATTGGTCGAACGCAACAGTTCAGGCGACCAATCCGGCTTAAAAACCGGTTCAACCCGCTCACCATCCTTATTGAGAAAATCATGATCTGTATAGATAAGACCGGCGCTTGCTTTATATAACGACTTAAAGGCAAGCCAATAAAGAGCATTCTCAGCTAATACCGTCCCGGCCTCCAAAACAACAATCCAAGATGACTGTCCAAAACTTTTCAGCCTGGCGTTGGCCACAGCAATCACGTCAGCCTCTGATCCGGGATTAAGCACCTCAACCAAGCGTGGGAGTCGCGATACTTCGCTCGACTTTACGGCGTTGGGCCCCACCAGCACAGTCACCTGAAAATGACGATACAATTGCCCGTGCAGTGAATCAAAAGTTCGCTTCAGTCCGGATCCGGGTGGCTCACTCACAAAGACAATTATCTGAAAAATAGGCGACCTATCCCAGACCTTAATCTGGCGCCGCATCAACCGCCGATCTTCCTTGGATAGCGTGTCGAACTCTTCGATCCACTTTCCATAGCTCAATGCCGGGGAATAGGCCTTGAAACGACCGGCAACCCGGTATGCCTCATCCAGATTAATAAACGGGGTATAGGCGTGCAGACCGACCTTATGGCGCCGCTCGCGAGATTGTTTGAAAAATAGCGGAATAACCCGACGGCACATTCGAACAAATCGCTCAACCTTGCCAACCGGACTCAGCGACAATTCGCCAAGTTCAAACTCACCGAGCGAACGCATTGGCTCGAGTAATAGACGGGACACGCCCTTTGGCAGACATATCAGTTCCCGAATTGAACCTTTGCGCGTAACTGACAAAGGGAAAGAGTGCCTGACCTCCCCTTCGCCTTCAACAATGGCAACCAATCTTGCTGAAAAGTCCTGTCCCCACCGGTGCAGCACCCCCCTGAGCAACACCCACCCGGTTGGCAAAGCAGTATAATTGGGCAACAGTTCAAGTCGCACTGGCAGGCCAGTGACACTCCACCTGCCATTATCCCCGTTCTTACTGACGTTTTTAAGAGGCTTAAGCGATAGCCTGATTGTCATCGACACAACGCACCACCCCATATCGGGCTAACAGTCACGGCCCTTGCCATATAACGTTTCGTGTTCTCATGCGGATATTCTTTTCTGCTGCTTGTTTCTAGGCTTAATCGCACGAAAAACAATATGTTTTTTGGGCACTTTCAGACCATCTTTTTCCTTCATAGTAAAACCAATCTGAAAGCTGCCGAGACCTTGAACCTTAACCACACCGTCATCTAAGGCAATAATATGTCTGCCAAGCAGGGCAAGTGCCTCCCGAATCAAATGAGCAGCCTCCTTCTCAGACAGTCCAAGCAAACCAAGATCTACCTTTTTGATAAGTTCTGATACGTTAATACGGGTAGACAGCAAAGGAACATTTTTTTTCAATGATAATCGATTGCCGCTGTCCGACACAGAAGAGACTGAAAAATCTGATAATCCATTCTGCTGATTACTCTTTGCTCGCAATTTGGGGTGGTGATCGGCTGAGATCAACGGCTTTACCGCCTTGCTTTTTCCAAGAGGTGTGCGCTTCAGCCCGGATCTTCTGCCAACCAACTGGGCCCCAACAGCCGAACTCCACGGCCAGGCGAGCTTACCCTGAGGCGCGCTCATCTGCTTTGGAGAGCCGAGAAGTGGATTGACATCGCCCTCCACCCAGGCTTCCACCTGGTCACCCGCCTGTGGTCTCATGCCAATAGGCCACTCGACACGGAAACCGCAAAGGCCTGTGGGATGGATTCCACATTCTTTAACGTCCGGGCGCGGCAGCCGAGCTTCGGTGGTTAGCACAAGCCGATCATTAACAAAAATTTGTACCTTGGAAGCAATAGTAGGCTTTTCGGTATAGAAGGCCCAACCGCTGCAGATCCCCTCATTAATTAAATCCAGGTAACCTAATGATTTGTTGATCTGAGTTTTTTCCAGATTACCGTTAATTTCTTTTCCGTTTGTTGCGAGTACATATTGCGATTTCCCTGAATGCTTTCTCACGGGAGATTCATCAACAAGAAGCATAAAATACTTAGAGCAGTGTCTTGAATCTATAATCGGTTCAGCATTCAACTTCCAGTCCTCGGCATCATAGCCATACTTCTTAAGCCATGGTCCCAATACCGGCTGATATTCCTGTACATCATCTGCAGTGAACCAGTTCCGCCAATCGCCAGATTTTTTCGTACGCACTACCCGTCTTAAATTGCCTGGCACCACAGCCTTGCCACATATCGGCCGCCCCAAATAAGTTTCGAGCAGCGTATAACTCTCATCCACAAAGTCCTCATAGCGATACAAAAATGCATCAGGGACGCTTGCCAAATAATTATCTAAGAGCATCAGTTCCAATTCAAAATGTTTGTTAAACTGCTTGGCAATTAATAGGTTTTGGGATGCCTTACCAATCACCTCTAGAATCTCCCTGATCGAGACAGAGGCGGGCGCGCTCTCTTTCATTTCCAGGCACTCACGCACCAAACTTACCAACTCGTCGTTCTGTAGATATTTGGCATGATACTGACTATACAGAAGGCTGCTGATCAACCGGTCCCGAGGGTCACGAATAATTATGATCTTTTTATCAAAATTGACAAAAGAATGCAAATTTACATCTTTTCTAATTATGACCTTAGCAACAAGATCACCACCAAACATCTCGACATCAGAAGGGCACTCCAGGGGTTCGAATAGCAGTTTCACCCCATCACCTAGAGAACTGGCAACAAGATAAAGAAGAGCAGTGGTCCCTGTTTTGGCCTGCCCTGCAATCAAAATCTTCATCAATCTCCTCACAAAAAAATACGGATATGTACTTCATACTTTAACTAACTACCCGCATTCACTAATAAAAGAACCAATTAAGCAGCAACTTATCGCTTGTGTGCAAAAAGCACCGTTGCGCTCGCAAGTTCTAGATTTTTTTCCATCGACAACTCTTTAACAAATGGCATATTCAGATATTTGTCTGCACTACTAACAAGGTCAGCAATTTTTAATTGTAAAAAATTTTCCCTGGTTTTTCCCTGTAGACCTGCTGCCCAGCTTGACAAAATCCATGTCAATGACCAAATTGGCAGCACACTTTCATAAACGGTTGTTTTATCAATTGCAAGGTAATCAGTAAACAAGTTTGCCAATCCTTGACTGGTCATATTGTAATAGTGATGAGGATAACCATGAAATGGCTGCAAAAATGGAACGCAACACATAAGGCTCCCACCTGGCTTTAGTACTCTGGAAATTTCTCTTGCACATATAAATGGATCCTTTACGTGTTCCAGGACAGACAGGGATAGCACCGCATCAAATGCTCCGTCAATAAATGGAAGGACCTCGCCGACACCACGAACATCAGTCGTCTCGTAATCAACAATCTCAAAGTTAACAACATGATCAAAATACACTGGTCTTTTGCCGGCACCACAATCTAACACCAGTCCACCTTCACTCTTTTTAATCAACGCCATTGCATAAGCATCATAGCCATGACTGCTGACGGCATCAGTGTCAACAATATTAAACTGTGAACGCAGTTCTTTGCTCAAGAAATCGTAATTGATCGGTGTTTCAATGTATGGCATATCACTACGGAGTAGCGGCTTAATTTTCTCAAGCTTTTTTCTTTTCGCTTCCGTAATAATAGATGGCGATAATCGTATTCTCCTGTTTTCATTTTTTCCAAAAACATCATAATGGCTGCGCCCTGATTTTAATGTCCTTTTTTTTACGGCATCTGCAACATCAGGGTTAGCCAAAAGGTATGCATTTTCATCAAAATTCTGATCGGTTGTGGTTACTTCAAGGATATATGATGCCATGGCTTCTCCTTAGGTTACACCCAACGGCTTGCGCTAACAGCAATGATGAGGTTGGCCCGGACTTCCCGACGAAACTGCAACCTGTCTGGACGGCAGTTCAACCTATAGAAAAATCCTCTCTCGCCAAAGTCAAATTCGGGTTGTAAAAAGGGTCATTCTGCAATTTCTCGCCCCATTTGACTTTCATGAATTCAATCTCCTTGTTGAACCTTTTGACTTTCTCCGGAGTACTCTCTGTTCCACGAGACTTCGATTCATGATGATACAGTTCAGCATAGGGAGTCCAGAGATTCCTGTACCCGGCTTCACGAACCTTCAGGCAAAAATCCACATCATTAAAAGCAATGCGCAAACCAGCTTCTTCCAAGCCCCCGACCTGCTCATATATGGCTTTTCTTACAACAAGACAGGCTGCTGTGACCGCTGACAGATTCTGGATAATTTTCAGGCGATGAAAATATCCCGATGCCGACCGCGGGAAATATTTGTGCGAATGGCCAGCAACCCCTCCTAAACCCAGGACAACTCCAGCATGTTGAATGGTGTTGTCGCTGTAATACAGCTTAGCCCCAACACATCCGATTTCCGGACGCAAGGCATGACTTACCATTTCGGTCAGCCACTCCGGGCTTATAACTTCGACATCGTTGTTGATCAGGCCGATTACTTCACCTCTGGCCTGTTGCACCCCATAGTTATTGATGGCTGAGAAGTTAAACGGCTGGTGATAGGGTAACACCCGCACTCGACCATCCTCGGTTTGAATCCGCTTGAAATAGTCCAGGGTGGCGGATTCGATGCTTTCGTTATCCAGAATGATTATTTCGTAATTTCTGTAGGTCGTTTTGTCAATAATACTGCGCAGGCAAGGGATTAACAACTCAAGTCTATCCCGGGTCGGAATGAGTAGACTAACCAGCGGCTCCGGTTGCGGTATAGGATAACAAACCCGGTAAGTATTGGTTACCAGTCCGGGCTCCACCTTTAACTCACTCAAGCCCTGCGTACTGAAGTAATCCTGCAGGGCTTTTATACCGGCATCGGTAGTGTAGCTCTTGCCCTCGGCAGCAAGGGCCGTCGACCCTTCCAGCATACGCCAATGGTAGAGAACCTTGGGAATATGCACGATCTCGGCAGGCTTCACATGGGGGAGACAACGCAGCAGGAGGTCGTGATCCTGACTGCCCTCTACTCCTGTACGGAATCCACCTATTTTACTAATTAAATCCAAGCGATAAACACCAAGATGAGAGATATAGTTCTGAGAAAAAAACAGGTCCGGATTCCAATCAGACTTAAAATGCGGTTCTGTGCGATGACCATTCTCGTCAATCTTGTCCTCATCGCTATAAAGTATCCGGGCTGACGGATTATGGTTGATCGCTTCGGCCACAAAGAATAATGCCTGGGCGGAAAGCTCATCATCATGATCCAGCAAAACCACATACTCGCCGGTGGCCAAAGCCAAAGCACTATTGCTGGCAGCTGAGATATGGCCGTTTACCTGACGGCAGGTCACTTTAATGCGTGAATCACGCTGACTATACTCTTCGAGTACCGTCCGGACATGAGGTACGGATGAGGCGTCGTCGGCAATACACATTTCCCAGCATGGATAACTCTGAGCCAACACCGATTCAATGGCCTTCCGGAGAAAATTCTCCGAGGTGTTATATACCGGCATAACCACGGAAATAATTGGCTGACGATTAAAAGGATTTCTCTGAAATGCAATGGCTGCTAAAGCCAAAATCTCCGACCTTTCATTATTGGCGATCCATTCAGCATAGTTGCCGTTGTCATGATGCTTCACGAAAAACGTTTCGTTATACATCTGACAAAGAAACTCTTGGGTAGAGATTTCCTTAGTTTTGGCTCTAGCCTTCAAATCTCGCCAAATACTGCTCAGTGCGAAATCCTTATAATGCCCATAATGATTTCGCAAACGCCGCAGCATACGGTTACGCGCAAAAATCGATATCACCGGTGTAAAATGAAGACGCTCTACAGAAAATTTTGAGGAACGCTCAATTGGATAGAAACGGACTTGCTTAGGAACCTTTTCTAGATAATACAACCGTTTGGCCGTCTGGCCGTTAGTAAATGGCAAAGCAACGGAAGTGGCCTCGCTAAAGCCATCACCATAATCAAAGCTCAGCCTCGCAATACCATGACTAATTTCCGAGCGGATACGCAACTCGACCATATACCAGCCAGGACGTAACTTCCTGCCAATATCTTGCCAGACAAACCACGGATCATCCCCTACCGAACACCAACAATAATCATCAACGCCGGAAAACTGTACGCTGTTTGCCGGCGTTAAAGCAGTAACATTGCCTTCCCTTCCGCCAAGAACCTCATATATGGCGGACTGTCCAATAAACTCAACAGGTAACTTAGGGACTTTCCATAATTTGTGTAGCCCTGCTATAGATAGTTTAAAATGTGTCGGCACATCACATGGATCAAGACGAATGGAACGACACCCTGGCGGCACAAAAACAGGAATACGCTGCAAACCATTGCCGAAAAATTGAAAATTAATAACGCGAGACTGATCAAAACCTTTACCGGTATCAAAAAACAGCTGCGCCTTGAGTGGCAGGCCGGCAACCATATCCGCTTCCAGCCAATACCAACCAACAAGGGCATGCCAGGCGCGTTCGGCCAACAACAAAAACTGGGCATCATGACCGGTAGATAGCCACTCGCTGCCGTTTCGTTGTAATTGCTCAAGCGGAATAAGATCGACGCTCACCTTACGGTTCAACCGAGTCCATAAACCTTGGAACATTCGCACCGGCTTGAATAGTTTCCACGCCAGAGAAGTACGACTCTGCTTAAGGCGATAACTGTTCTGAATTGCCTCTACGCGTAACAATTGGATTGCCCGGTCTTTCTGGATGCCGGCTTGTGTCAATACTGCATTTTTTTTATTACTCTCTGCCAGAGTTTGCTTCAAACCATCAGTTGCTTTTTTACTCTCTGCCAGAGTTCGCTTCAGACCATCAGTTGCCTTTTTACTCTCTGCCAGAGTTTGCTTCAGACCATCAGTTGCCTTTTTTTGCCTGAACGGATAACCCATGAAATGCTTTGTGCTTCTAATCAGCTTGGGGATATCCTTAAAAGCCCTGACAACGTCTTGCGAATCCGGGCTAAGCTTGCCGATCACGACCTTAGACAATACTTTGATGGCCGATTTAACTATACTTGGAACTAACGGATGGTCTATGAAGATATTTTCCAGAGAAAGAATTGCGGGTAAAAGAGTGTTCTTAGAAAAATCATGTCTGAGTTCTGATCTACGATTGGAAACCAATTTGATATTCAGACCCAGAGCATGAAAAATTCTGGCAATCTGATTTTGAGGATCGGCCTGAAGCAGGTCGCAATCAACCACTACACAGGCTGCTCCTTCTGTAACACGCAAACTAAGCAGAGTAAAAGTTAACCAGACAAAGTGCCTATCCCCCGGCGGCAATCCATATTCGCTTTCCAAGGTTCTGAGCACTTCAACCTGGTTTCTTACCGCGATAACATATGAGGCCTTAAGCCTCATATCTTTAAAAACTCTTTGCCAAAATGGCAGGAGACGGCTCAGAGAAGGGTCTTGGAGGCCAATGATATCCACCCGCAGCAATCGCGCCCTGAGCAGTTCAATTGCCCGCTGCCGGAGCGGGCTGTGCCTTTCATGCAGTAATTCACCACTCGGCACTGGGACGAAGCTCTGCAAATCCTGATCAACAGCGCGTAATAATTCAGTGTTAATGGCCTTGACTTCACTATCTTCAAAATGCCTATTATCAATATAAATAGAGGGCTGCGTTCTTAAGTTTGGCCCCGACTCAATGCCGAGCACCTGAAGCCACTTGGTAATTGCGCTGGAGTCGCTTTCATGCATACCGAGGACAACAACGACTAATTTACCTTTTTTTCTCATTTTTAATTTCTCTAGAACGAGCCGATACCGCCTTTATCTAATCACAATGCTGTTTCGATAGAATAGCCGGGTACTCCTCGAATCACAGCCCCAGTACTACCCTGGCGCTTACGGCAATCTGATAAAGAATCTGGGTCACCTCACTGGCAATCTGCCGTGACTTCACATCAATCTTGGGCAGGACGAGGATTTCGTCACCAGTTCGCAAATCGGGCTTACTGCTACTGGCAAACCAGGAATGCCCGGTATTGGCTTCTGTAAAACTGCCATCACGATGAGCAATCACAATGCGGGAAGCATCGGCATTCTGAGTATAACCACCGGCCCGATGGATGTAATCATCCAGGGAAAGTTCTTCTGCATAGGCGATCGCATTGGGAAACAGAACCTCCCCGCTGATCAACACTAATCCATCTCGTTTGGGAATACGGATAATATCGCCATTTTCTAGAGATAACTGATCACGCTGACTGGACTGGGCGACCAGCACCTGACCGGTCGGCTCGACCTTTTTTGCCCTTTCCACCCATTGCAGAAGAAGAGCTGCTTCATCTTTGCGTAACGAGGCTTCTGCAGTCGTACCGGAACGTGCGGTAAGCGCAACGTTTTCCAGACTCCGGAGAGAGGCCGTCAGCATAAGCTTTTGCCGCTCACGCACACTCAGGCGGAAAAGTTGAATACTGGCCGAATCCGAACTTTCCAACATCTTTATATTCTTAATCAAATCACCAAAATTGGCGCCATACGGCAACACATATTCTTGAGCGCTCAGATGTTCACCTTCAACCCGTACAGAGATCGAACCGGGTTTTCTGTCTGAGGTGAATTCAATTTCATCACCATTGGCAAACATTAGTTTATCGGCTTCTTCCATCGGCAGATACTCTATATTCTTGACTGAACCGGTGTTGCGGATCACCCTGATATGGGTCACCTGGGAGCTCGGTTTAGTCAGGCGAAACAGGTCAGGAGCCTTAAAAGTCGGATCAATGAACTCAAAACGTTTAGTTATTTCTGCTAATCCACTAACTTTTATAGTGTTATGACGGGGTGCGACAAAAATCACATCACCGTCCGAGAGTTGTATCTGGGGAATCCGCCCATCCAAGAGAAAATCATAGAGGCTGACCTGTAAGCGCATCTGATTACCGCGTTTGACTTGAACGTCAAGAAAAGATCCTCGCCCGGGATCTATCCCGCCGGCCTGGTCAAGATAGTGCAAAAGGCTGTCCATGCTGGTGCCGTTATAAAGTCCGGGACGGTTTACAAAACCTCCGACAAATATACGCACCGGCTGAGCAGTAGCCAGACTGGCGTAACAAAAGACATTGGCACGATAGACCCTGAGTACCGCAGTTTCTACTGTAGCCTGCAAATCCTGATTACGTACACCAAGTACACTGACTGGACCGACAGAGGGAAGAAACAGGTTGCCTTGCGGATCGACAACCAGAATGCTGTCAAAATTGACCCCTCCCCATATCCGCAACTGAATGCGATCACCTATGGCCACCAGATAATCCGGGTTAAACTGAGTCGGACCCTGACGGGCAAAAGCGCCGGTAAAGAGCTGCGAACCGAAAACATCACTGCGAATATTAGCATCAATGTCAGTCGAATTAGGTGTGACAACGCCAAGTTCGACCGGAGCTGACGACACCCCGACTTGTTGACTGGAAGTTGCAAGATACGAGGTCGCGTTGGAAGGGATTGAAGCTGCGGCTGAGCCGGAGGAACCGCCGGGCTGCCCCAAAGCAGTTGTCCCACCTGTAACATAGTCCGCAGCGTAACTACTCATACAAAGCCAATGGAACAATAATATGAAAAGCAGCAATCGGCGCATAATTTAATCCTTATGATCTCGAATAATGGCGGCAAGCAGATGGACGATGCCGGCCAAGAAAAGTGTCATCAAGACAAAAACAACAATATTATAAATACGACGGGGCTCCATTGAATATTGAGGCAAGGTGGGATGTTGCAGCACAAAGATATTCACCAGAGTACGGGTGGCCTCAACTCTACCTTTTTCTAAAGCTCCAAGAGTTGTTTTATAAACTGTATCGGCGAACTCAGCCGCCATTTCCAAACGCTGAAACTCTTCAACCGTCCGATTTAAAGTTTTTGCACTATGGGAGACAAGTCGGGCTTTTTCCTGGTCGATCTGTTTTTGAACAGCGGCAATTTGCAGGTCAAGATCGATAATTCCCGGGGCAGTAGGGGCCAGGTAGCCTGTCTGAATATTACGTCTGGCCTCTAGTTCAGTGAGTTGCGCCTCCATCCGATTAATGACGCCAGCCAGATTCTCAACTGTGCTTTGCGGTGAGATAAGGCCCTTCCTGTCCTGAAAAGCAATAACTGCCAAACGCGCCTTAAGGGCACGCTCGCTCCACTGAGTAACTTGTTGTTCCAGAAAGGCAACCTGCTCTTCTGCTACCCGATGCATGCTTTCATTCATTGTTCGCTCACCTTCTTCCACCATCATTGCAGCGATGGCCTGGGCTGTTTTAGGGTTGTAACCCTGAGCTTTAATGATGAGAACACAAGCATTGATATCAAACTCAACACTGACTCGGGAGAGATAATAGCTATGAAACCACTCCTGTGAAATGTTCGGGGACCACAAACGCGATAAAAAATCAAGCTGCCGATCGCTGTAATGGGCACGAAGATTAAGTTTAGCATCGAGCTTGTTAAGCATGTCCACAGACAGAAGATAATCGCGCAGCAACATCTGTTCAACCATGCTGCTGCTGCTCCCGGCAGGGGAACTCGCTAAATCAGTCCGATGAATGACGATGTGGGCTTCCGATACATAGCGGTCCGAGGCGAAAAATCCCCAATAAAAAATTGCCAGCAATACGATAATTAAGGCAATGCTGAATGTCTGACGGGGCAGCAGTAAACGTCCAAGCAATTTACCGGTTCTGGTCTTAAGGAGCTTTGAAACACCACTGGCGCCGGCCTCTAAGAAGCCTCCAATCTTAATCATACGGTAAGGCTTTCCTTATAATTTTTTAAAGCATCATTTATGCTGTCAAACCAATAGGCCTGCCCCTGATGCAACCAGATGCCGGCCGTACAATACTTTCTGAGAACGCCTTCACCATGTGAGACCATAATAAGTCCGGCGTTATCGGTTATTTTTTTAAATGCGGCGGCAGCTTTTTGCTGAAAAAGGGCGTCACCACCGGCAGTAACCTCATCTGAAATATAGACATCGAAGTCAAAGGCCACCGACATGCCAAACATCAAGCGGGCCTTCATGCCCATGGAATAGGTTTTCACAGGTTCGTCAAAGGCGTCACCCAGCCCGGCAAAATCTTCTATATAAGCAATGCGATCTTTGATGTCATCCTCATGGCCGTGGATACGACATACGAATTTGGCGTTCTGGCGGCCGCTCATCGAGCCGTTGACACCGCCGCCCCGCCCCATGGGCCAGGAGACGCTGCAATCCCGCTGAACAGAACCACTATTAGGGACATCGATGCCGCCAATGATCCGCAGCAGAGTGGATTTACCGGCGCCATTTGGTCCCAGTAAACCGAACATTCCGTTTTCAATCCTGAAGGAAACTCCTTTAAGTGCCTTAAACGGGATCCTTTTCTTTCC
>Ga0208863_1000808_pt1 | contig 24656 bp, 29 predicted proteins | sample RifOxyD3_FD_184040 | JGI IMG/M metagenome (GOLD analysis project Ga0208863, IMG submission 184040) | Soil microbial communities from Rifle, Colorado - Rifle Oxygen_injection D3 (SPAdes) | ecosystem: Environmental > Terrestrial > Deep subsurface > Rock core/Sediment | place: Rifle, Colorado...
GTGAGCCTGGCCGATTGCTCCGGGGGCCGTGGTGGCTACCTGGCCGCAATCGGCTGCTACCAGCAAGTGGATCTGGCCGATGCTGTCGGTGGTGGTGGTGTTGGCCTGGCTGCATGCCGCGCCGGTCAGAGCGTGAGCCTGGACGATTGCCCCGGGGGCCGTGGTGGCTACCTGGCCACAATCGGCTGCTACCAGCAAGTGGATCTGGCCGATGCTGTCGGTGGTGGTGGTGTTGGCTTGGCTGCATGCCGCGCCGGTCAGAGCGTGAGCCTGGACGATTGCTCCGGGGGCCGTGGTGGCTACCTGGTTACAATTATCCCCCGTTAAAAATATGGGGGGGGGTGGCGGTCCATATTCTTCAGTGACTGCTAAACTGCTGCCGGTGTAACCCCCAAAACTTAAACCAGCTGTCTGAGAGCCACAACCAGCAAGCCAATGCCTAGCTGTGGCTAGATTACCACCAGAGAACCAGCTTGTACCGTCATACTCTGCAGTGACTGCTGAACCGCCGCCGCCACTGCCCCCAAAACTTAACCCTGCTGTCTGGGTGCCACAACCAGCAAGATAATACCTAACTGTGGCTAGATTACCACCAGAGGACCAGCTTGTACCGTCATACTCTTCAGTGACTGCTGACCCAGGGCCAGTCAACCCCCCAAAACTTAAACCAGCTGTCTGGGTGCCACAACCAGCAAGATAATTCCTAGCTGTGGCTAGATTACCACCAGAGGACCAGCTTGTACCGTCATACTCTTCAGTGACTGCTGACCTGATGTCGGCACCCACATCGCCCCCAAAACTTAACCCTGCTGTCTGGGTGCCACAACCAGCATAACTAAACCTAGCTGTGGCTAGATTACCACCAGAGGACCAGCTTGTACCGTCATACTCATCAGTGACTGCTAACGCAGAGCCATTATTACCGCCAAAAGTTAAACCAGCTGTCTGGGTGCCACAACCAGCAAGATGATTCCTAGCTGTGGCTAGATTACCACCAGAGGACCAGCTTGTACCGTCATACTCTTCAGTGACTGCTGACCGACTAGCCGCATATCCCCCAAAACTTAAACCAGCTGCCTGAGAGCCACAACCAGCAAGCTGCCGTCTGGCTGTGGCTAGATTCCCACCAGAGGACCAAACCCCACTCATGGTCCTACCTCATCCCATTCGATATTATCCCGGCAATGATTGGGATCATTGAACAACCAGTTAAGAAACCTCTCCCTCCGTGTTCCGGGGTGCCTTCTGCCTACATACGAGCTTATGGTCTCATCAGCATCAATACCAAAAATAGTTCCAACAAATTGATCAAGCCCGACCAATATATTTTTCCAGTAAGACCGTTTTAAATTACCCATATTGCAGCCTGTGCTTGCCCAGAAAGAATCATTGCCTCAGTAAGTTCTGCAATCGTGACCTCCGAAACAGTGTTGTCTGCAAGTATCCAAATTAATGAGGGTATCCCCGCTGCCTGTAGACCAATTATGGCTCTCGCCATTCTGGTCTGACTCTGTTCATCACCATCAAAAGTCTTGCCTGTTGAAATCGTAACTTTGATGGCCGAAACCTGTTTTTCTCTTTCGACTTTGGCCAATACTCTGTACTGAGCCGTCTCAAAAGCGGTGATTTCTTCGGGGGTGAGAAACCTGGCCCCTATTCGCTCAACCCAGATGGTTGCCGGGCCAATATCGCCATCGAGTACAGCCACATCTCCAACAATATTGAATTTTAGATTACCCCAATCGGAGCCAACGATAAAACCCTCCCCCGTATCACATCCTGAAATATTAGCGTAGTGCACAGACGTTCCCTCCTAGTTTCTGAGCCATATCTGCCAGGGCAAGAATGTTGCGGGCGTCAGCCACGGGAGTATGTTTGGTTACTAAGCTGGCCTCGGCCCGAAACCTCTGCTTCATGGCCTCTAATTGATGGTCGTTTACGTCCTCAACCCCATACTTCATATCCGGCAGGATAATGGCCTTGATCTTCGACCATTCAAGTATTTCTCTAAGTCGATCACGGGCAATCTTTTCCATGTTGCGAAGGGTCCATTCGGCCTGCTCGATTTCGATGACTGTTATTTCTTTCTCAAGATCATCCTCTTCGTTGCTCAAACTTCTCTGGAGCTTCTTGACCTGGATCTGCTTTTTTCGGTACTCGTAAGATAGAGAAACTAGCTCTCCATACATTACTTTTTGCTCCCTGACTGCCTGCCAGTATTTGCTATCTGGGGTAGGGTGCTTGGCATCATTCAGGACTGACACAACCATCTCAGTGTAAGTTCGGAAGACCTGCGCCGTTTCGAAAGTGTGGGTCAGTTCTTGAGCAAGCACAGCCAACTGCTTGCACTCTTCTTTTGGCAGTATGCCTGCCCCTTCGACCAAATTTAATGAGTGCATTGTTACCTCCCGATAGTTACCGGGCGGCCAGTCCGGCCACCAGGTAACTAGCCGGATCATTATGCCGGGATGGTCGGCTGATAGCTGGTATAAACCAGCGCATCGGGAAAATTGACGGTATTGCCGCTGGTGACCACCTGGTCGGAGGTCTCGTCGGTTACCCACAAAACCTTGTCGCTGCCGTTGGTGAAAGCGATGTGGAGGGCCGGCGTAGCGCCGGAACTGGCCGAGGCGGCGGCGGATTTGCTGGAGGGACCAGTAACCAGCCTGTCAGAGCCGCTCGTCGACAAGGTGAAATCGGTGGTGGTTACCGTGACCTCGGCGATCTTGTTGCCGACCACGGTGGCGTAACTGTCCCCGGCCGAGTAGGCCTTGATCAGCATCATCTTGGTGGCGTTGGCCTTGATGTGAGCAATCCCGTTATCCAATACATCTGCGTGCGCCCAAACTCCCATAAGGTTACCTCTTTTTTTTGATGGTTGGCAGGCTGCTAAATGCGGCCTGAGTAAAAGGGGCAGAGTAAAGGCTCGGCCCCGGTTAAAATTACAAGCTGTCTAGTTCCCACTGCTGGAGGCCAAGCAATCGCCCGACCGCGCCGCGAAACTGGCTGTTGTTGTGCATGATTTTGGCCACCAGATCGGGTACCGAAATACCCCGCGCACTGGCAATCTCGGCAAGCATTGCCACCGGCGCGGACGGGTCGGCGGTGTAGGCCTCGGCCTCGGTTAGCTGGATAGGCCAGGTTTCGCGCTCCTCCGAGGTATAGGGCGCGGCGATGGCGGCCATCTGCCGGGCGTAGCGGGCGCGGATTGCTTGGGAGGCGGCGGCAAGCTGGGCGGCCTGGATCTCGGCTTCGGTTTTTAGGCGGATGATGCCCTCGGCCACGGTGAGCCTGGCGCGATCCTGGTAGCGCATGGCCACCGGCTGGGTACCCGGCAGCGGGAGTGCGTGGAGCTCAAAATGGTTGCCGGAGAGGTGGCGGACGTGGATGGTGGCAGCCTCGGCCAGGTCGATGATCTGGTCGCCATCCCAGCGCAGACGTTCGACCCCAACCCCGGCGGGGAGTCTGCCGATCTCGAAGTCGCCTCGGCCGACGGCAATGATAATATCTTCGCGGAGGGTGGCGAGCATCACGAGACCCTCTGAAATATCGTGGCCACGCAGGCCACCTCGGCATTATCTTGCACGGTGCCTAAAGCCCGCCAGGTGCCGGTTAAGGCCACCCCGCTAGCATATAGCGTGCCCGTTGAGGTAATCCCGGTTGCGCATAATGACGACCCGGCGTATGTGGTCCCGGCTGTTACATTCAGCCCGGATTCGCCTCCCATCCTTGCAAAACACAGGCTCCCCTCTCCGTTATGGCCATGATCCCGCTTGACCACGCTCAGATTGTCAGCTGCAGTGCTGGCCGTGGACGCGCCAGTGCCGCCGAGGTTTACCGCAATCGGATAGGTTGGCGTCTGATTATCGGCGGAAAGGACGTCGCCAGTGAGACTTAGCCGCGCGCCGAGCTTGATGCCGCCCCTGACTGCGGCCGTTGCCGCCGGCAGGGTGTAGGCCGGTTGGCCGGTGGCCAAGTTAAAAACATCCAGCCAGGCGTTATTGGCTTCGTTGCGGCAGCAGAGCATGTGGCGGGTCAGATCTACCCAGGGCATGCCGGGCACCGGGTTGGCTGGGGCACCGGCGCCGCTGAACTGGCTCTTAACAGCGGCAAAGTTGTTTTCGATGTTTTGTAGATCGGTCTGGGCCGTGTTGTTTGGATCAAAACAGTTGTCGGTAAAATTCTGGGTCATGTTGCCCTCCTATTGACACAATTTGAGAGTATAGGGGCCGGCCAGGCCGGTGATGGTCAGGGCCGGGTCAGTGATTTCGATTTCCACCTGGTAGTACCTTCCCTCAACGATGGCGCTGAGAATCTCCAGCCGGTCCACCACATTAGTGGGCGGGTTGCTCTCGCCGTACCAGAGGCGCATCCGGATTGTCGGGGCGGACAAGGGCTGGAATATCTCTCGCCAGCGGTGGCTGACGTCGAGTTGCGCCCAAGTGGTCGAGCCTGGCACCACTTCCGCCCAGGTTTGGCCCTGGCCGACGACCACCGCCTCGGCCAGAATATAGGCGAGGTAGCGGCCGGAAGTTCCCTGATCGATTACCGCCGACTTATAGCTGCCGGTGAGCAGCTCGCTGGTGTGCGAACATTGAAGGTGGTTTTGACCGCTGTAACTCACCATCTCGGCGTTGGTGAAAGTCCCGCTGCTGTAGTCTCCGGCATGGGTGGCGGACACGGTCCAGTGGTCCGGCGGCTCGGCCAGACTCACATAGGCGGACACCGGCGTCTCGCCATATAAGCCGCCGGTAGACCGGGTGTTGGCAAACAGGGTGTGATTGCCGGGCTTTACCCCAGGCAGGGGCAGATTCGGCGAGGAGAGAGCCGCCAGGAATATGGCGCTGGACCAGCTGAGCCCCAGGCGGAACTCGTACAATTCGACATCCGGATCGGAAAGCTGGGTGCTGTAGGCCCTGATGGTGGAGTTTTCGCCGACGATACAGGCCAAATCCGCCAGAGAGGAAGGGGCATCGTTGCGGCCCAAGATCAGGCGGCTTACCACCGACGCCTGGTTGAGTGGGGTGCGCAGCTCATGGATCGAGACGCTGATCAGGCGGAGATAGTAGGTGCTGCTCTCTTCCACTGGGTCGAGGGTAAAGCCGTCGCCGGTGGTATCGAACTGGTGGGTGTAGGTGACGCCGCCGTCCAGCGACAGCCAGACCTCGGTTCGGTCGAACCAGGGGTAGGCGGCCGGGCGGGTAAAGCTTACCAGCAGGCGGGTGAAAGTACGCAGGCGAAAATTGTAGTTCTCCTCAACGATCTGAATATTACCCACCCCAGGCGGCGGGGTGCTGCGATCCGGCAGGGTGCAGGTGTAGATGTTCTCCGGGGTGAGGTCTAAGATCCGGTTGTAGAGGGATTCGTCCTCGTAGGACATGACCAGGGCAACGGAGCCGTCGTCTTGCCGGTCGCGCTGTTGTACCCGCAAAAATTGGGCGATCAGGGCCAGCGATGACGCGGTGAGGGCGACCAGATCGTGGGGCTCGAGCCCGACACAGTCATCGCGGAATACGCCGCTGATGGTGCGGTCGAGGTTGGCCCGTTCGAGGAAATAAGTGCCGATCTCCGCGACATGGTCTTTGTCGGTGGAGCCGGACAAGGTCAGATCGTTGATGATCCCGGCCTGGTCGCCGACGGGCAGATCATCGAGGCTGTAGCCCTTCTCGGCATCGACAAATTTGACCAGCAGGCCGTCGGCTTTGCCGTAGCGGCTGGGCTGGGAGATAGAGAGTGAGGCCCGTCCGCCGGCCTGTTGCTGGATGTGCTCGTCGGTAAGGGTCATGGCCACCGACTCGTAGTTGAGATCGGCGTAGCGCAACGCGAATTTGCCACCGCTCCAGACAATCACCCCCCGGAAATGGCGGAGAATGTCCTCCAGGGTGTCGTAGGAGTTGCCGCGATCGGCAATGAGCATGTTGAGGCGCCAGCCCTTGGCGTCACAGTAGTTGGCGGCGCTGATCCAGGAGTCCAGATCGAGCCGGGCCGGGTCAACCCCCAGACCGTAGCGGGTGGAGGTAAACCAGTCGTAGGCGGCCAGCACCGGATTGTCGCTCCAGGCGGTGGCCTCGGTGCGGATATCGTAGAGCTTGCGCCCCTGCAGCAGGATGGTGATTACCGGTTTATTGGCAAAATAATCAGGGGCGTAGGTGAGATGGGCCACCAGGTAAGCGCAATGGTGTTTGGCATCGTCCCATTTGGGAACTGCCGCAGCCAGGTTGGTATCATGGGTTTGAGCCGCGGCGCCTGAGTGGAACCAGAACTCGATATTGCCGCCGTATTCGGTGTAGATCCTGTCATCGAGAGATAACTGGGGCACCCCGGCGATTTCGACAATCCCCTCGCATTCGCCCTCGGCGAAGTTTTGCACCAGCCAGAGCTGTTTGTTGTCCTCGCCGGTGGCCTCGACAAAGACCTCGTTGCCGGCCAGCTTGTACTGGCCGTAAAGCACCCGATGCGGCTGTTGGCTGGTGCGGCTGGTTAGTTTGTAACCACCCTGCGCCATGCCGCCCTGCGGCTTTTTGGCCATGGATTGCTGGAGCAAACCCGAGACCACCGAGGCTCCGGCCATCCAGAGAAATGCCGCCAAGCCGGTAATTTCGGCGGCGGACAGGGCTGCTGCTACGACTAAAGGGATTGCTGCCGGCATCGCCACCCCCTGATGATGCGGTAACGGTTGCGGGGTAACTGGCAGATTCCGTGCTCGATGGTGGCGGCCAGCACCCGGCCGTTGCCGCCGTCGATGGCCAAAAACGGCAGGGAGCCGTCGAGCCGCAGCAAAAGCAGATCTCCGGCCAGCACCATGGCCGGGGCCACCTTGGGGAGCAGGGAGTCGATCAGCCGGATCATCATCGCCTTGGCCGCCTCTGGGTCGGAAAGGTACAGGGCGGCATAGCTCTGCCGGGTGTACCCCTCAAAGTCGACCGGCAGCTCGATGCCGAGCTGGGCGAGATAGTCGAGGATGGCGGCAAAGCAGTCTACTGCGCCAAGCTGGTATGGCTTGCCGACAAAGCCGGCGGTGATCCGGGCCAGGCTCATGCGCTCACCTCCGGGGTTTTGCCCCACCAGATGGTGCTTCCCTCAATGCTCGGCAGCCAGCGCTCGCCGCCGAAGTTGGCGGTGTTGCCCAGCTCAGCGCAGCGGGCATAGGAGCGATTGCAGCGGGATTGCTCCCCTGCGTATTGGCACTCCGGCCCTTTGAATACCCGCCAGGAACAGGATGAGGATTGCATCCGGGCGGTGCGCTGATGCCAAGCGACCATCTCGCTGGTGATGGTTACCGAAAGGTTTCCCTCGGCGAGCTGCCAGTCATCGAGGCTGCCGGAAAAGAGCAGGACATGGTCATCCGGGTAAGCGCCGAGCAACTCGTAATCCGCATCCAGGGCCACCAGGAGGATCTCGGCCGGGGCTCCTTGCGGGTTGCCGCCGACAAAATAAGGGGTTAGCTGATCGTCGAGGTTGTCGATGTCGAGGGTGGCCGAGTCGACGATCCGGGCCAGGGATTGGCTGATGGCGCCGAGCTTGTAGCCCCGCGGCTGATAAAGAATGCCGTTATGCGCGATGGGGACGTCGCACTCGGTGTAGCCGAGGGTAACGCCGCCCAGGGTGAGCTTGAGCAGGGTAAAGGCTCGGATCTCGCCGGAAGCGAGTTGGGCGGTGATGTTGGGGTTTACGTCAAGCATTGAGCAGCCCCTTGATTTTCAGCCCGGTGTTGGCCAACCGATTGTAAAAGGTTTCAAATGTCATTTGATCCTCGGCGAACTTGCCGCGGATTTTGAGGCGGCCGGTGAAATCGCAGGTGATGTACTGGCCAAGGGTGGGGGCCACGGCAAAGGTAATCTTGTCGGCGCCGTCTTCGCCGGTGGCGGCGCTGAAGGTGTAGTCCGTGCCGCTGGTTTGCAGCTGGTTGGCGACGTAGATGGCACGGGCGGATGATGTCTTGCAGGGCAGGTTGTAGATAACGGTGGTGGCATTGCCGGTGCCTACGTATTCGCCGGTGTAGTCGTTGGCAAAGGGTAAAAAAAGGTTGAATGGCAGGTGCTTGCCTTTGCGGGAGAGGTAAAACTGCCACAGGGTTTTGGCCTCGGCCACGGTGATGGTCTGGTATTTGAGATCGACGCTCCGGCGGGCAAAAAGACGCTTTTGTTTGCTCACCACCTGGCCGGATTCGTACTCGCTGGCCAGGGTCCGGAACTCGATGGACTCGGCGAGGGGGTTGGCCGGCGCGACACTGGTGAGGAAGTCGGGGAAAGCGGTCATCACATCACCTTTTGCAGATCGCCGCGCAGGCCGCGATCTCCCTTTTGGAGAGCATCGCGGAGCGGGCCGAGGATGGCCTGCGGGTTGCGCCGCATCATGTCGGTGATGGATTGGGCGTCGGCGGCGATGATGGTGATGTTGATATTGGTGGGTTCTGCCGGGGCCGGGGCCGGGGCGGCGGCAGGAATGAAAGTGGACGGGGTAGATGGAACAACGGCCCCGCTGTCCGACCCCATCATCAGAAATTGCCGTCCGCCAACGCTCAACAATTCGGGGATGCCGCGCTCGTTGACCTCGTACATCTTCCCGGCGGACACCGGGCCGCCGGCGGCCCGGCCGCCGGCGGCCCGGTGTCCGCCGGCCAGCAAGTAAGATGGCCCCGTATAGGTATCCATTCCACCGCCCATGCTGAACGCCCCTTGGGCGCCGGTCATGGCATCGTAACTGCCGACATAAGAGGTGCCGGGAGCTGCCGCGGAAGTAATGCCGCCGGTGCTGCCGAAGTAAGCGCCGATGGCGGAAGCCGCCGTGCCGAGCCAGCCACCCATCTTGCCGCCCTTACTGAAATCTTCGCCGAACATGGCCATCATCGCCTGGGCGGCCAGCCACTGGTCGACCATCTCCAAGGTCATTTGGCTGAAATTTTCGAGCCAGTCGTCGCTGCCGGTGCGGAGTGAGGCGAAAAACTCGGCCCCGGCATCCTGCATGTTGCGGTAGCCCTGGATTTGGAACTCGGTGAGGGCGCCGGACTTGTTTTTGATCTTCTCGATGGACTCGATCTGCCGGGCATCAAGGGCGTCGAGGGCGGGGAAAATCTCGGCCATGACTGCTGCGGTATCCCGGCCTGCGGCGATCTGGGCTTCGCCCCAGCTTACCACCGCCTGACGGTGGACATCGTACTGATCGCTCAGCCGGGCGATGGCCGCACCCTCTTCTGGCAAACCGGATAGCTGGGCTTCGTGGTATTCGTTGGTGATCTTGAGCAGATCGCGCTGTTCCTCGGTGAGGAGCTTTTTTCGATCGAGTTGAATGGCGCTGTTTTCGGCCTCGGCCTGGCCGGCATCGATCCACTCCTGATTGCCGTAATCCTTCCGCAGCTTGGCGGCCTCCTGGCCGATATTTTTGAGCTTGCGGTCTAGTTCGGTGAGCCCGGACAGTTCGGCTTTATCTTCCCAAACGCGCCGGGCCTCGGCCATCTGCTCGGTGGTCTTTTTAAAATCGGCTTGAATGGCGGCGTTTTCGGCCTTGGCCTGGCCGGCGTCGATCTCAGGCCGGTTGCCGTACTTCCGGCGCAGCTCGTCGGCCTCCTGGCCGATTTTGGCGAGCTGCTCATCGACTCCGGAGAGTCCGGCCAAGTCAGCCTTGCCCTCCCAGCCGCGCATGGCGGCGTCGAGGGCCTTGCCGGTTTTTTCGCCGGTGGCCACGGCCTTTTTACCGGCATCGGCTCGGGCCTTGGTTTCTTCGGCGGCGTAGCGGGAGACGATCGCTGCCTCCGCTCGGGCGTACTCTTCCTTTCCCTTGAACTGCTTGGCCGCGGCAGCCAGGGCTTCGTCTTTGTGGCGACCGATTTCGAGCAGGCTTTTCGCCAGGCCGCTGGCCGAGGCGAGTTGCCGCTCTGCTGCCATTTTCTTCTCGAAGTCGGTGATGGACAGCTCCGCCCCCATCTCTTTACCGGCTCGCTGCTTGGCGGAATTGGCCATGTTTGCCTGGGCTAGGCGGTACGACTCGTCGAGCTTTTGCAATCTCCCCTGAAGCACGGCGATTCGGCCACTTTCATCGATATCGAATTTACCACTACGTTGGCGGATGCGATCCAATTCTGCTTGGGCGGCAACCTTCTCGGCCGCGATCTCCCGCATGACCAGGCCTGGGTCATCCATCTCCTTGAGCATCCGGTTGTAACGGGTGAGTTCTTCCAGCCGTCGGCTGACTCGTTCGCCGGCCGCATCCGCTTTGTCGCCCCAGAGCATCCAGGCGGCAGCGCCCATACTGAGGACGGTGGTGACCGCGCCGATGATGTTCGGCATGGTCAGCAGCCTGGAGGCAGCGGCGGCCAAGGAAACCCGGCTGGTGGTAACGGTGGCCAGGGAGTAAGCGTTGGTGGCGACGGTGGCGGTTTCGGTGACGCTGATCGCCGCCCGGAGCGAAGCAATCATGCCGGGCAGAGCGGTGGCCACCGAAGCAATGCCGCGAACGGCCAACAGGCTGAGGCCGCCGGTGAGGATCACCACCCCGCCGCCCGCGACATCCTCAAAATTCTTTCCCAGCCAGGCGATACTGGTGGCCAGCCCGGTGGTGGCGCCGGTGGATTGGTTGATCTCGCCGACGTACAGAGAGGCCTGGCTGCGCATATCGGTCAAAGCCATGCCGATAGTGAGCGGCATCCCTTTCGCTTGAGCCTCCAGCTCCGGCAGCTTCTTTTTAAGGGCGTCGACCATAAATTCGGTGGTGAGCAGGTTCTGTTCTCCCATGCGGCGGAACTCGGCCATCGAGCCGCCGACCGCGTCGACCAGGATCATCGCCAGCACCGGCATGTTTTCCATGACCGAGCGCAGCTCATCGCCCTGGAGCCGCCCACTGCCCATGGCCTGGGCAAACTGGAGCATACCGGCGGTGGACTCCTGGGCGGCGGAGCCCGAGAGAGCAACCGACAGGGCCACCGCTTTGGAGACATCGGCCAGCTCGGCCTGGGTGGTGTCGAGGTTTCTAGTGGCCATCGCCAGCCGATTGTAGAGGGTGCCGGTGCTTCCCAGGGCCTGGTGGGAGGCGAGGGAGATATCGACCACCGACTGCTGGGCGGCAACATAGTCGCCGGTGGTTTTGGCGGTGAGGAGCAGCCGCTGGTCGAGGAGGCGCAGTTCGTCGGCGGTTTGGAGCGCCCGGCCGCCGAACTGGACGATCTCGGCAGCGCCGAAGGCGATACCCAGAGCGCCGGCCATACCGATCACCGGCCGCAGGCTGCCGCCGAGGCGATCCGCCCCGAGGGCAGCGGAGGCAAAACCGGTCGCGCCCTTGCGGCCGGCACCTTCCAGCTCCACTCCAGCCTGCCGGGCGGAGGTCTTTACCGGGGCCAAGCTGCGATCAAGGCCCTCGGCGCCAGTCGAAGCCTGGCCAAAACCCTGCTTGCCCTTTTTCCCGGCAGCCTCCATCTCCTCGCCGATCTGATGGATGGTGGCCTGGCCGGTCTTGGCGTCGACTTCGACGATTATTTGGACTTTGTTTTCTGACATAGCCCCTGGCGGATGGCTTCGAGTTTGCGGAGCATCAATAGCGGCTCCGAGTAGGCTTCTTCGTCGATAATGCGCAGGGCGGACTGGTAATCAATAGCGCCCTGGTGGATCAGGCCTGGGTAGGTGGCAAACAGCTCCCAGCCCTCGTTATTGGCTGGATCCAGCTCGGTTTTGCCGCAGGCCTCGCAGGAGGGCGGCACCCGGCTGGGTTCCAGCTCCCGGATTACTAGGCAGCCGGCGCAGGTGAGGGGCTGGTCTCCATTTTTGGGGCGGTTCGCTTGCCAGCGCGCGAACCCCCGGAGTTTTCCAAGGCTCGCCCTTCGGCTTTGGCCGCTGCTTCGGCGAGCTTATCGCTTTCGTTGCAGGCCCAGTTGCCCAGGGCTTGCAGGCCGGTAAACACCGCGACCTTGTTGGCCGGGGTGAGGGGGAGCTTTTGCCCATCCTTGGAGCAGATGCCCTCATAGTCGGCCACCAGGTGATCCCAGAAAAACCGATCAAACTCATCTTGATCGAAGCGGCCCGAGGCCGAGGCCAGCTTGCGGAAGCTGCGTTGATCGGCTGTGGTGACCGGGCGGATTTGCACCCGGACGCCGGGCTGGTAAGTACGCCAGGTGCCGTTGGTGTGGAGCTGCTCTTGTGCTTCGGGATCGTAAATCAACATGGTGCGGTTCTCCTTTATTTGTGGACGTTGTGGACATGGTGGACGACATGGATCAGGTGATCGCAATCTGCCACTCGTCGTCGCCATCGTTGCGGGTCAGCAGGGCATTGATGCCCAGGGTGGAGATTTTTTCCCGTTCTTCCGCGCCGACCTGCTGGTACTGGACCTTGAGCGCGGTGATGGTGACCCGGTTACCGGCCACGCTACCCAGGGCTGCGGACATGGCCACCAGGGTGCCGGCTTTCCATGCCGCCCAGAAATCCTTGGTGGCGGCCAGAACCTCTTCTGGATCGAATTTAAGGGTGGGCTCGCGGTCGGTAATCATGGCGCTGAGGTAGCCGCTTGCCGCAGCAGCGGAGGGCCGCAGGGCTATGACGTTGCCGCTGTCGAAATCCATGGACGCAATGATCGCGGCATAGGCGTCGATGCTCCAGGTAACCCCCATGAAGGCCGGGGGAAGAATGGTGGGATAGGTTACGCCGGTAAGCAGCGCGCCATCTACCACCTCCCAGTCCGCGCCCTCGAAGGTAAACGAGATCACTGCGGGCTTGCCGTTTTTACAGGCAATGGAAAACTTGCCTCGGGCGCCCCAGATACGTTTGATCTTGCCGTCTTCGTAGATGGCTACCGTGACCGATGGTGCGCCGGTGGTGAGCGGCTTGTAGGTGACACTGGTGGCGGCGACGATGGTTTCCCCCACCCCGCAGGCGCGCAGGGCCGAGGAGTAATGCGGGGCGGTGCCGGCGGCGGCCGCGCCCATCAACTCAACATCAAAGGTGATGCTGGCCTTACGGGCGCCGGGGACGGTGGCAAAGGGAGAGAGGTTTGCCGCGACGTTGTTTCTTTTGTGCATATCCTGGCCGGGGGTGAATTTGGGCGTACCGGTCAGGATGACGTCGGCGGCGGCCAGTGCTATTTTGGTACCCTCGGTCGTCTCAACCTTGATGGCGACCTGAGTGTTTCTAATAAGCATGAGTGTTCCTCCTTGTGGTCATTGGCGACGAATGAGTCGCCCCTACCGTTTTTTGGTGGCCGGTTGGGGGGCGGCGGGGGTTTCTTTTTCGGGGGAGATGATGAATTCATTTTCCTGGCGCTGCTTGCGGACCTGCTCGGCGATTTGCTCGCTCACCTCGACTTCGAGGTCACGGGGAAACCGCATCGATTGGGCCTGGCCGGTGGCGATGGGCGGCGACAGTTCGTCGGGGCCGGTATAGGTGACGGTTGGCATGGTTAAAGCTCCTTATGCTGATGGGTAGAGGTGCCCCTGGGCACACTCGTAGTCCTGGGCGTAGATCGAGATCCCGTTACCGAACCAGACCGGGGTGTCCCGGAGGATCTCCAAGGGGGCGAGGTCCGGCAGGCCCAGGGATTGACCGGCGAGCAGGTTGCGGCACTCCCGGAGCATCCGGTAGGTGCCGGGGTTGTTTGCCCCACCGCGGCGGGCCTCCTCCTCGCCGCGCAGGGTGCGATCGGCGACGAACAGGGTCAGGCCGGGCGACTCGACTTTGCGGGCGCCGTGGGACTTGTAGCCCGAGCCGCCGTAGATCACATAGATGGCCGGGCAATTAGCGACCATCTTTTTAAAATCGGCCTCTTCCAGCTCGCCGCCATAGCTCTTGATCTCGCGGACGCCGAGGGAGGTCTTAAGCTGCGCGAGGGCGGCGATGACTGCATCTTCGAGTTGTTCGATGTCGTAGCCCATCAGAACCCCCGCTCCGACGAGGAAACGATCTCCGCTATGGATTCCGCAGGGGCCGAGGCGGCCACGCCCAGGGTGAGCTTGCCTTCCGCTAGTTGTTCGAGGAAGCGAAGGGCCGCCTTGTGGCGATCCTTGCGAGGCTCGGGGATCTCCAGACTGCCCCGGCGACTGTGCAGATCGTAGACGGCCAGATCCACCGCGATCCGGCGGATGGACGATGGGACCGGCGACAGCGGCGCCGGGTAGCGGGCCTGGATATACGAGTCGATCATGGAGTCGGCGTCGGCGATGGCCCGATCAACCGCTCCTTGATTTACCTCGCCGATGCCAAGATCGTCGGTGAGGCCGATCAGATCGGCCTCGGGGAGCTGCTCCAGGATGTCGGCCAGGGTGGCGTAGGACATTTACTTGGCCCCTTTCTGCTTGGCTTGTTTGGCCGGGGGGGCTTTGGCTTCGGCTTCGGCTGCTGGAGAATCATGGGACTCATGGGAGTCATGGGACTTATCCACTGGCGGCTCCGCCGGCGGGATGCTTTGCACCACCAGCATCGGCTCAGCCTGGAGGGCCGCAAGCTGCTCCTCGGTCCAGTGACCGTCCGGGTACTCGACCGGCCCCTTGGGGTGGGCGACGCCGCAGCGGCGAAAGCCTTCTTTTTTACTGACTATTCGGATCATGCTGTGCTCCTTTTCATAACCGGGCGGGTTGCCCCGCCCGGCGCTTAGTGCTTAGCCGTTATGCCAACCAGGGCACTTCCAACAGCTCGACCCGATTGAAGTTGGTGTTGGAGTCACCGCCGTTGATCAGTTGCGCCTGGACGATCTTGCGGGCGGCGCTGGCATTGGACGATCCGACCACCAGCAGGTTCGGCTTTACCCCCAGCTGCTTGCCATGGTCTCCCTTGAAGGCGCCCATGGCATCGTAGGCCTCCTCAAAATTCGCGGCGGTCAGGGTGGCCTTGGAACCGAAGGCCATCTGCCAGAAGCCGAAGCCCACGTTCTTTCGGTCATCCACGCCGTAGATCAAATCGCCGCTCATAAAGACCTTGTCATCCTCGGGCCGGTCCTTTTTGACGAAATTTGGCCGCTTGCGTATTTGCAGAATCAGCGGTTTGAGCGGCCGCCGGGTGTCGAGGAGGAACCAGGGGTTGCCGCCGCCGGCCTGCATGTTGCTGACACTGGCAGTGGTGCCGTCCGCCTGGATCACCGGATGGTCGGTGTCGAAGAAATACTGTTTGTCGTAGCAGTTGGTGGCAAACCCGGCGGCCAGCAGGGCGAAGACCAGCTGATCCGGATGCTCGCTGGCAGAGTGGCCCAGCGTTTCCATCATGGGCGCGAAGACGCCGTACTGATCGTCGGTGACTTTGTCCTCGGGCACGCCCACGGTCAGCTCGAACTTCTTGTTTTTGATGGTGTAGTCGGACATGGTGAGATTCTCTATATGACGGTCGCCGATCCACTCCCGCATACCGGGAAGCTGGCCGAGCCAGCCGTAATCCTCGGCGCCGGTGGTGGAGGGCACCTCGGTGGCCACCTTGTTCCACAGCGAGGGGACGCCGGCAAAGCCGCGCTGAAAGGCGGCATTGAAGGCGTTGAAAAGAATGGCGAGATTGGTGCTGTTGGTGATCATGTCGTTTACTCCTGTAGGTGCGCGGCGCTTTAGGCCGACGGGGTGATAAGAATCGAAACCTGGGCCAACTTGGCCGCGTCGTTGGTGCCGCCCACGGTGATGCTGATGACATCGCCCACGGCCACGGTCTTGGCTGCGGACGGGGTTACCGAATCCACATCGCCTGCAGCCGAACCGGCCTGGGTGACGGTGATGGCACCGGTGGTGACCGCCACGCCATTGATGGCTGCGGTCAGGGTCGCGTTGCCGGTGGTGAGCGCCCCGTCGATTACCGAGTAGATCTTGGCGATGTCGCCGGCCACCGGGGAGACGAGGTGTTTGGTCTGGGTGTTGGCTCCGACCAGGTCAAGGTCGGGAACAAGCAGAATGCACTTGTTGGCGCCGCCGCCCAGGTTGGCGCGGGCCGTTGCCACCGCGGCCAGGTCGCTGAGGTTATTGGCCGCGAGCAGAGCGCCGGCCGGATCAGAGAGCAAGCCGTAGCCAAGCAGCACCCAGACGCCGAGGCTGTCAACATCGACAATGAACCCGGCCCGGCTGCGGGTATTGGTGCCGCTGGTTTTGGCCACCGTCTCGTCATCGACCAGGTAGGCAACGCCACCGACCTCGGCCACGGTGATTTCGTCGGCGGCAGCCGAGTTCTTAAACCGGAAGACACCGCGCTCCACATCGGCGATCAGGTCGCCGTTTTGGCCGAGGGTATTGTCGGCCTGTTCGTTGAACCGGCCGACCGCCTTCAGGGTGGTGGCGGTGGAGCCGGGCACCCCATACCCGGCCGCGTTGAGGCAGGCGATGCCGCCCGCGTATCCTTTGGCCCCGGTGGCCATGGGCACGCCGAATTTCTGACCTTCTCTTTTCGGGGTGTCCCGATCCGCTGTTAATGTCATGAGTTGTTCCTCCTGTTTCCTGTTCGCGGCCTTAGTCGGCCTTGTTGGCTTTCTTGTATTCCTCGGCGCTGATGCCGAGGTTCTTGCACACCGCCAATTCGGTTCCATTCAACCCTTCTGCGCCTTCCCCTGCCGGAGCACTGCCGCCGCTCTGGTTTCCTTTGAGCGCGGCGATGTCCGGGGTTTTCGCCAGGTAGCTCGTGAGGGCGGCGATGTCCTTGTTGCCCAGCTCCTTGGCCCAATCCTCCTGGACCGGCAGCAGCTTGCCGTCTTCAAGGCCTTGCTTGACCAGAGCCCCCACCTCACTGGTGGTCTGGGTGCTCTTCAATACGGCAACCTCGGCCTTGAGCGACTCAAAGGTCGCCAGCGGCACGAACTTGGCCGGGTCCGGAGTGCCGGCTGAGGCCTTGAGCCCGGCGATCTCGGTGTCCTTTTGCTCCGCGGTGGCGGCCTTGGCTTTGAGCGAGGCCAGGGCCTCGGTGATCTGGGTGTCGCCGGCATCGTCCGCCAGCCCCAACATGGCAATCAGTTGTTTTCGGTCCACGTCATTTTCCTCCTGTGTGGTTGATTGAAACTTCGCGGCGGCGCGGACCGCCAGATCGGAATGGCCGTCGAGGGCCGGGTAATTGGTCAACGCGGCCATCCGCACGGCCAGGACAACGCCGGTTTTTCCGTCGTACTGCAACACCGGCGAAATGTAGCGGTACTCGCCTGCCTCGATATGGGCTTTTGCTCTGGTGGTCCAACGCACGTCCACGGCATGGAGGCCGACGCCCTCACGCCATTCGAGCTTTTTGTACCAGCCCGCCGCCGGGGCAGGCAGGCCGTTCTCCTCGGAGAGTAGGGTCTGGTGCTCGTAGTCGATGACGAAGTCCCCGACCGCCCTGGCAGCCGCGTCGATGATGCGGGCGGCCGAGGCTGCATCCAGCCGCCACGCCTTGACCCCCACCGGCCTGCCGTCCCGGGCGCGAAACTCTCCAGCCGGAACAAGCTGGATCTCGGTGGGCACGGCGCCGCCGGTAAGCTCGACGACGCACGCGGCAACCGCAACGGCGCCGAAGGCTGATCTGGTTTCATATTTTTTTGCCATGCTGTTATTTACCCTCCCTATTTAAAGTCGGTAAGCTGAGGCGTTTCAGTGGTTGCGGTTCAGTGGGTTGCCCGCAACCGAGAGCCACAAGCAGCAACCCCGTTCAAACTATCTTCAGATTCGCCCAGGATCGTCGGAAAGGTTGTCCGGCGACCTTGGGGGCGTCTTTTTCGTTCGTGGTCAATTTGAGGCCTTTACGGGCTTCTTTTCATCTTCCTCTGCCGGTGAGGTAGGCCCCCACCATATCCTTGATCTCGACCAGGTCATCGGCTTGCAACAACATGAATTCCCGGGCCGGGATGTCGCCCCAGGGCATGGGCTGCTTTCTGGTGTGGGCGCGGACCTTTTGCTCCTTGCCCTTGATCCGGCGAAGATGGGCGCGGACCGCAGCTTGGACGGTGCCGAAGCTGCCCCGTTTGGCCCCAAAGTTGTGGACTGCCGCCCGGATGTCGCTGGTGCCGGCCACTGCCTGGGTGGCGGTGCCCTTGCCGGTGATGGAGTTCATCAGCCGGTTGGTGTCGCGCAGGGTCTGGCCGCGCTGAGACTTGGCCCGTTTGCTTGGTCGCCACTTGGTCGGCCGACCGCCGACCTCGAAGTTTTCGCGGATACTCGACGCCATCAGCATGGCGATCCGCCGGTTGAGCGGGGTGAGGTCGCCAAAGCGGGCCGCTGCCTGATTGAGCAGCGCGGTAATTGCCTGGTCTTCGATTTTGATGGTGATACCGCTCATTTGCATTCCTTGACTTCTGCGGCCGAGACCGCTACATTGGGAGTTGGGGAATCGGGGTGTGCCATGAACCATGGTCCGGTATGGATAGAAACAATGGCGCCCCGTACTGTAAGCTCCGGCACGGCTTACAGTTCCTCCCTGTACAGCAGTCTCCCAACTCTTTGTCTCTCCAGGTAGTTCAACAGCTTTTTCTCCTTGGACCCCGGCGCGGCCATGAACGTGGTCGCGGTCATCCATCTGTCGCCCACCAGACTCCAAACCACGAACCCTCCGATTTTGCCGGGCTCGCCGCCGAACAACCGGATCAGGTTGATTGTCGTATGTATCCGGCCGCTCACCTCGGCCGGCACCAGCCACGCCTCGTAAGGGTCTTGGATGGTGCGAGCCAGCAGTTTGACATAACGTTCCCGCCCGGTTTTTTCGACCTTCCAAGAGCCGTCCCGACGATCGACAAACAGGCCCTTGTTCACCGGCAACACTTGGCCGGACTCGCCAGGTAGAGTGATGAACTTTTCGCCGTTCAAGTCATCGACGCCAAATTCCCTCAGGAATGCCGTGACGTATGCTTCAGGCGCCAGGCCGGACGGCATCAGATCATCGGCGGTATAGGGTTTGATGTGTCTGGGGTCGATCTCAGACAGCGGCGGCTTGACGCTGATCGCCTTGCCAACCAGTGGCCGAATTTCGCCCTCGGTCTGGGTCGGCGCCCAATAGGCCTTGCCGGGATGATGGGCAAAGCCGGGATCGGGAAGGAGCTGCATGGCCGGCATGGTGTTACCGGTAACCGGATCGATGGGCTCAATCATTTCCGGCACATCGCTCTCCACCTTGAGGCCGCGCTTTTTCACCTGGCTGGCGGTGAGGGGGATCACCGAACAGCGGCACCTGAAGCCGTTGGGCGGGTACCACTGGTCCCAGAAGGGATGATTGGCCGGGAAGACCTTGCCGTTCATGGCCAGGTGGGTGGGTCTGGTGCGGGAGTCGTTGACCGCGCTGTATTTCCAGAAAGGGAAGGTGTCGGTCATCTCCGCAAGCTGGGTGTAGCGCCCGACGTTATAGGCGGTCTGGATGTTGGTGCGAAAGATCGAGTCCACCCGCCAGGCCCGCTTGCCGGTCCAGCCCCGGCGCGTAAAGATATCGCCGCACTCGGCCTTGAACTGCTCGAAGGTGGTGCCCTTTTCCATGGCCTTAAACAGGGCGTTGTAGACGGTGTCCAGCTCCGCGCCCTTGGCAATGCCGGTGACGGCAAAGGCTTTTACCTTGGCCGCGGCGGTGAGGCGGCGAAACTCGGCCGGCCCCAGCTTGGTCTTGTCGCGCCAGAAATCAAGGGCCTCCTCCATGGGTAGAGGGGTGAGTTCGGGGATCATTGGTCGCTCTCCCTGGCCTGAACTTGACCGAAGATCTCCGCAGCCAGGAGCGACTGCTCAAGTTTGGCGGTGAGGGTATCCATGTCGAGGTCCGGCCAGACGGCAAGGAGGCGCTCCATGGCCTCCTCGTAGCTGGTTGCTCCCTCGATCGCCGCCTGGAGCTTCGCCTCGTTGGCGGAGAGATCGACCCCGGCCAGGGCCAGGTCGGCGAGGTTTTCGAGGGCTTGTTGCTCGGGGGTGAAGGGCGAAGTGCTGAGTGCTGAGTGCTGAGCGCTGAGGGCCGTTTCTTGCTTTTCCTTTGCCTCAGCACTTGGAACTCGGGGCTCGGCACTGTCTTTCGGCACTTTCGGGCGCGCCAGCAGCACATCCTCCCCTTTGCCCGCCTCCGGGATGCGGGTCTTCTCATGCAGCCACCAGGTCGGGATCCGGGCGCCCAGATCCACGAAGACCGGCAGGCTTTCGGCCAGCAGCTTGTAGTCCTCGGCCTCGCCGGTATCCAAAAAAAAGCGGGGGGCGCGGCGGCGATCATCGATGCCGAAGTTGATGGCCGCCATGGGCCAGATGATGTCGCGGTTGATGGTGCCCGCATACTGACGCACATCGGAGCGGATCAGGCTTTGCTGGCCCCGCTCGTGGACGTTGCCCAGGGCGTTGGTGTTGGTGCCCTCACCGGTGCCGCTGGTAAGGGTATTGCCCAGGATGGCCGTGGCCTTGGCCCGTTCGCACCAGCGGAGCATGGACTCGAACAGCTCCCCCTTGCCGTCGGCCGCCTCCTTGAACTCGATCAGCATGCCCTCGGGGATGATGCCCGCGGCTCGGTGGCCCAGATTGGTGACGGCTTTTAGCAGGGTGGCTTTCTCCTTGTCCGTGGCGTTGCGCGGATAGGTGCCGATCCGGGCCGGGATGCCGTAGATTTCCAGCAGCTCGGCCAGATCGCCCAGGGCATAGTTTTGAAACAGGTACGGCCAGGCCAGCACCCGATGCAGGCCGCTGCGGGCAATATACCCGGCCTTGGCCCGGTGGCGGTGCTGGGCCCAGCCCAGGGGCCACAGCTCGGCCCCTTCGGCGGAGAGATCCCGGAGGCGCAGTTCGTTCTGGCGCTCCGGATGGAGGCGGAACCAGGAGTGCGGTCGGAACAGGGGCTGCTCGATGACCCGCTTGCCGTTATCCATCGCCCAGGGCAGCTCCAGGTTGGCCCAGCCGTGGCCGATGCCGCTGCCGAGATCGATGATCAGATCCTCGACCTCCAGGCCGGAGAAAACCTCGGCGCAGAAATCCGCCGCCTTTTTCTCCAGGGCGGAGGCGTTGTCCGGCGGCACGATCTGCCACTCCAGCTCGGCGGCCAACAGGCGGCGCTTGCCGAGATCGGCGGCGATCTGAGGGTCTTTCTCCTCCATGTCGTCGAACAGTTCGTGCTGGGCCTTGAGGTCGCCCTGCTCGGCTGATTCGAGGATCTGGTAGAGCCTGGCAGGGGTGAGCCCCTTGCTGGGATGCTCGGAGAATTCGCGCTTGATGAAGCCCACCCGCGCCTCGCTTGCGGTCTGCTGCTCGGAGAGTGCCGGTGAGTTTTTATTCCTTTTCTTGTCGCGTTTTTTCACCATGCGCCACCTCCGGCCTCGGCGTAATCGTCATTGTCATTGTCATCGGCTTTTTGGGAGCCGTTCCAGCCGGGGCCGGACCGGGGGGCTTCGGTGTAGTCGATGTGGACCGGGTCCATCCGGCTGCGATAATCAGCCAGTAGCCCGGCAATGGCGCTATCGCCGTGGCGCTCACCCTTCTTGTCCGTCTTGCCCACCGGCACCCGCGGCACGCCACGCACCAGCATGACGGCGCGATGGTCCTCCAGCACGTCGTCGTGCCGGACGATGGTTGTGTAACGGTCCTCAAAACTCGCCTTGTACTTGGGAAACTCGTCGCGGTAGAACTGCTCGGTGAAGTGGATCGAATCCACCATGAACGGCCCCCAGGCATCAGTAGCCGTCTCCGCCACATAACCGCCGTTGCCGCCGGCATCAATGGCACAACCGGCAAAGCGCGGCAGACCATTGCCTACGGCGAGCACCACCTGGGCCTGCTGCTGGTACGGGACGTTGTGCAGCTCGACCAGAAAGGGCCATCGTTTACGCAGGTTGGCGCAGATCTCCAGCGGCACGATGTCGGTCATATCCCCCTTGCGGGCGAAGTCCATACCAAAGACGTGGCGGCGGCCTTGGTCCAATTGGGCCAGTTCCGGGGCCAGCACATCCTTGATCCAATCATTGATCTCGGCCCGGCGCACCGGCTCAGGCGCCAGATTGAAAGAACGGGTGCCATTGAACCTCAACAACTGGCCATCGGCCATGCAGGCTGACACCAGCTCGCGCGGCAGGTAGGCGCCACCGCCGAACGCCGGAATGCAAAATAATTCTTCGTCCTCGTTGGGCCGGTACCGTTTTACCAGGGAGGTTCGCCATTCGGCCTCGGCCTTGGCGCTCCATTGCTTCCCTGTCACCTCGCAGATTTTGCGGTACAACCCGTCGCGCAGGGCGTCATCCAGAGTGACCCGGTGGACCGAGTAATCGTTTTTACCGGCCCGTGCATCCTGGATCAGCAGATTGAATGGGTTCTCGTCACCGTTGTGGGTGCTAAGGATGTGGACCGTGCCGCCCCACATGGTCATGGCCAGGGCGGCTTTAAGAAGCTCGGCCAGATCGTCTACGAACGCGGCCTCGTCGATTACCAACCGCTCGCCCGGCCGCCCTTTGCTTCGCAGGTTGCGAGGATTGGACGAAAACGTTCGGATACGGTTACCGCTGGCAAAAAGGATATCGTAAACGTGCACGTCTCTGCCGTCGTCACGGGTCAGGATCTGCTCGCCGATCTCGCCGGCAGCGGCGTGGAACGCCCTGGCCCAGCTGGCGCAATCCTGGATGAAGCCGGCAGTCATCTCTTTGTCGTAGGAGATGTAATAGACATTGGCGCCGCGCTCTGCATCCGCCGCGTACAACACAGAATCGCACGCCTCACCGTAGGATAAACCGATGCGGCGGCTCTTCTCGATGATCTTTACAACCGCAGGGTCGCTTGCCCATCGTTGCTGGTATGGCAGGAGCACGGAACTCATGATGCCAGCTCCGTCATAATGGCGGCCCGCAGGGCGTCGATTGAGGCGGCGCTTGTCCCTTGCCGCTTGGCCTCGGAGACTACATTTTCCGCGGCCCTGGCCAGTGCCTGCTTGCGGATCTCCGCCTCGCGTTTAACATTCAGGGTGGTGGAGGCCTCCAGCCGTTGCACGGCCAGAGACAGGGCTTTGAGCTGGCTGATGGTGGCGGCCATGGTCTCTGGGTCGTCGATGGCCGCGTCCTGAAGCTTCATGGTCAGCTCGTAGGCCAGGGTGCGCAGGGTCTCGGTGATCAGCAGACCCACCTGGCCCTGGGGCGCGGCGCCGAACTTGCCGATCCACATGTCGGCCATCTCGCGGCTCTGCCTGATCTTGGCGCCCACCTCCTCCATTTTGAGGGAGTAGCGGTTGACCGCCGACTTGGTCACCCGCTCCGGATGGCCGTCGGCGGCGAGAATCTCGTTGATCTTGCCGGTGGCTTCGAGCTGGGTGACGCGCGGATCGCGGAGCAGCTCCTGGAGTTTGGCCAGGATGTCCTCAGGCAACCGGGCGATGGAGGATGGCTGGCCCATTTACGCCTCCGGCTCCGGCCGTTTTACGCCGGGGACGACCACGACGCCGGTGGCGACATCCTTGCCCCGGCCGGTGAGTTTCGCGATCACGACTCCGGCGGGGTTGGTGGTCGCAACCAGCCCTTGCTCGGCAAGCCAGGCCAGTTCGGTGCGCAGCTTGTCTTGGCTGATGGCGTGGCCCATATAGGCCAGGGCCTCCCGCAGCACGTATTCGTTGTGGGAATAGCCGGGGTCCTGGGCCAGGACCAGCAGGATCACCAGGCGCTGATCCGCCTGGACGAGTTTGGCAAATTCGTTCATCCGTTCACCTTTAAATGGTGTTGGTTCAGCAGGTCCACCGCCCGGTTGATGCCGGAGAGGCGACCGTCCAGGTTGCCGATTTTTTCGGATAGCCTTTCGATCTTGTTGCCCAGGGCCGCCATCTCGTCTCTGGTGGCCAGCTTGCCGACGTCATCCTCAACATCCTCGATCCGGTCGCTGGCCTCATGGTCATGGGCCGAACGGTCCTTTTTGCAATCTTTACAGTCCGCCCGGCTGACAAACTGCTGTTTGAGCGACCAGACGAACCAGGCGAGCAGCCCCTGGCTGAGAAAGATGATCAGCGGCCACCAGCGAAACAGCTCATCCATTACAACCCTCCTTTGAGGCGCACCGGCCTCTTTTTCTCATCCGCTCAACAACGGTCTGGCAGTCGGCGCAGCGGGTACAGCCCGGCACGGCCTCGCGTCTGTCCTCCGTAATATCGTCACCGCAGTCCGCGCAGATCAACAAAGACGGGGTTGCCGCCTGCCCGGCCATCTTTGCCTGGTGATCGGCCAGGGCCGCGGCGTTGTGCCGGGTCTGATACTCCTGGGCGATGTCACCTTCGTCGCGTGGTTCGCGCATCTTCTATTTCGACCCGGTGATCAGGCTCAGCATCTGGCCGCTCTGGCCGCGCTTCTCCGCGCTCCGGCCGATCATCCAGATGGAGCAGACCCCGCCCCACGTCAGCCAGAATTGTTCCGGCAGCGCGATGGTCGGCAGCGCGATGGGCTTGCCCATGATGGTCAGGGTCAGCCAGGCGACCACCGGCAGCAGGACATGGACCAGACCGATAGCCCCCAGGCCGAAATAGACGATGCTTGGCCTGGCCCGCTTGGTGTAGGCGTCACCCTGGGCCATTTCGGCGGTGATCACCGAGCGCTGCAAGTCGATCAGCGCGGTTTCCCGCTGCTCCAGCATCTGTTCGATCTGGATCTGGGCGGTGGCCTTCTCGGTCTCGCTCATGGCCGGCGGGAAAAACCGATCGACCAGCCCCTTGGCCAGGTTTGCCACCGAGCCGAGCCCGGTCAAGTCAAGAGCCATGGATCATCCCTCCCGCATCATGGTTGCCAGGGTTTGGGCGCGTTGCCCTACCTGGGTGGACCAGGCCGAGGCGAGCATCTCGTCGGCGGCCCGG
>Ga0208863_1000811_pt1 | contig 24579 bp, 23 predicted proteins | sample RifOxyD3_FD_184040 | JGI IMG/M metagenome (GOLD analysis project Ga0208863, IMG submission 184040) | Soil microbial communities from Rifle, Colorado - Rifle Oxygen_injection D3 (SPAdes) | ecosystem: Environmental > Terrestrial > Deep subsurface > Rock core/Sediment | place: Rifle, Colorado...
CCCGCCACTCACCAGGTGTGCAGGAAAAAATCGCCAAGGCCTCGGTGGGGATCATGGGCCTCGGCGGCCTTGGTTCGGTACTGGCCGTTGCTCTAGCCCGTATCGGCGTCGGCCATCTGCTCCTTGCCGATTTCGATGTGGTTGAGCCGAGCAACTTAAACCGCCAACAGTATTTCATCGACCAGATCGGTATGCCGAAGACCACGGCATTAAAGGAAAACATTACGAGAATCAACCCATATATCGCGATCGATATAATCCAGGAACGACTTACCGAGAAATCAATCCCGGTTTTATTTAAAAGTGTTGACGCACTGGCCGAATGTTTCGACAATCCGGAGACCAAGGCTGCCGCCCTGCGCGCCGTACTCACTGAACTGCCTGGGATCGGCTATGTGACAACATCCGGCCTTGCCGGCTACGGAGCCAACAACACCATCATTACCAAAATGATCTACCCTAATGTCTACATGGTGGGCGATGGCGAATCAGCAGCGAGTCAGGGCCAAGGTCTCATGGCGCCGCGAGTCGGGATAGCCGCCCATCACCAGGCCAACAAAATTCTGCAACTTCTTCTCAAACATCCAATGTGAACCAAAATCAACATGATCACCATTACATGCAACGGTAAAGAAAAACAGGTAGCAGCGACCGGCACGGTTCTTGAACTCATTGCAGAACTTAAGCTCGACCCGGCCACCGTAGTTGTGGAGTGCGACCGCAAGATCCTCAAACCTGAAGAGTACGCCGGCTACTGCCTGCACGAAGGGGCTGTTCTCGAACTTGTCCGTTTCGTCGGAGGTGGTTGAGATGCTGACCATAGCCGGCCGGCCTTTCCGATCCAGGCTTTTCACAGGCACAGGCAAGTTTGCCTCAGCAAGCCTGATGAAAGCAGCCATCGATGCCTCGGAGAGCGAAATGGTAACCGTGGCTCTGCGCCGCATCGACTTAAACGACCCCCAGGACGATATCATGCATCTCCTGGACCGGAAGCGCTACCTCTTTCTGCCCAACACCTCAGGCGCCAGAAATGCCGAAGAGGCCATCCGCCTGGCCAGAATGTCCAGAGCCTCAGGGGGGGGCAACTGGCTCAAACTCGAGGTGACGCCCGATCCCAGAACCCTGCTCCCTGATCCGGTCGAAACTCTCAAGGCCACTGAAGAGCTGGTCAAAGATGGCTTCATTGTCCTGCCCTATATGAACGCCGACCCGATCCTGGCCCTCAAACTGCAAGATGCCGGTGCGGCGGCGGTCATGCCCTTGGGCTCACCCATCGGCACCAACCAGGGGTTGCTCACCAGGTTTCAGATCGCCATCATCATCGAACAGGCCCGTGTACCGGTAGTGGTGGACGCCGGAATCGGCGCGCCCTCCCAGGCCGCTGAGGCCATGGAGATGGGTGCCGACGCCGTGCTCGTCAATACCGCCATCGCCGTAGCCGGCGATCCGGTGCGGATGGCCAAGGCCTTTGCCCTGGCAGTAGTAGCTGGACGCGAGGCCTTTCTTGCCAAGCTTGGCGCGGTACGGCCGGATGCGGCTGCCTCCTCACCCGAAACCGGGCTTGATTTCCTGCGATGAGCCTTCCCATGTTCACACTCGCTTCGCAAACTGCCCTGCAGAAAAGCATCTCTTCCGCCAAGCGGGCCGATGTCGAAAGAGCCTTAATTGGCCAACGGCTCACACCTGCCGACCTTGCCGTCCTGCTTTCGCCGGCAGCCGAAGAGCTCCTGCCTGCCCTCGCCGGCCGCGCTGCCGAACTTACCGCCAAACGCTTCGGACGCACCATCCAGCTCTATGCGCCGATCTATCTCTCCAATTTATGCGCCAACAGATGCCTTTACTGCGGCTTTTCGGCCGAGAACCAGATCGAGCGCAGGGTCTTGAGCCTGGACGAAGCTGAACAGGAGGCCATGCTTCTGCATGAGCGCGGCTTTAACCATATCCTCCTGGTCTCGGGCGAAGCGCCGGCCCGGCTGGGTGTCTCCTATCTCGTTGCTCTGACCGAGCGACTGCGCGACCGGTTCGCAGCTATCTCGATTGAGGTGCAGCCCATGGCAACGGCCGAATACCAACAGCTCTTTGCCGCCGGGATAACCGGGGTCGCCATTTATCAAGAGACTTACGACCGTGAGGTCTATGCCGCCGTCCATCCTGCCGGCCCCAAACGCGACTTTGATTTCCGGCTCGCCTCTCCGGCCCGGGTTGCTGCTGCCGGTATGCGGGAGACCGGGATCGGCGTGCTCCTCGGCCTGGCTGAGTGGCGACTTGAAGGCCTCAACCTCGGCATGCATCTCCACTGGCTGCGCAAGAATTTCTGGCGCACCGCCTTCACGGTCTCCTTCCCCCGCCTGCGACCTGCGGCCGGAGACTTTGCCCCGCTGTTCCCGGTTACAGAAAAAAATCTCTCGCAGCTCCTCTTTGCATTGCGTATCTTTGACCCTGATGTCGGCTTGATCCTCTCGACCCGGGAAGAACCCCGTTTCCGGGACGGCATGCTCGGGCTGGCCCCGACTCGCTATTCGGCCGGTTCCTGTACGGCGGCTACAGCGACCCGACCCTGGCAGGCGAGCAGTTTGCAGTCGGCGATCATCGCCCACTTCCGGCAATCTGCCAGGTCATCCGGCAAAAAGGCCTTGATCCGGTACGCAAGGACTGGGATGCTGTTTTTCAGAAGGATATGCAGGGAAAACGGGTAGCGGCCTGATCGCCGGCTAAACCAACCCATTTAAAAACTGGACGAACACCAGGTTCGCCCCTACATATAATGATGGTAAAAATTTGGGGTAGGCAGGCTTTGTTGCCCACCAAAATACTATTAGGAGAATTCAGCCCATGCAAAATCTAAAAAAGATGTACACGACCATACTTGGCGATCATTTCCCTATGGAGATGACGATTTCGTTTGGCGACCAGACTCTGGTCTACCGAAAAAGGACCTGGAAGATTGTCGAAGAGAACGGCACGATTGACGAACGGGGAGTACGTTACGGCGAAAATCCGGACCAGGAGGCCGCCCTCTACGAACTGGTGAACGGCAACCTCACCCTTGGCGACTGCACCTTTATCAAGCCGGGTTATGGCTTGGTTAGCGGCATCGCAGTCTCAGATATGCTGCAGGTTGGCAAACATCCGGGCAAAATTAACCTGACGGATATCGATAACGGTCTGAACATCCTCAAGTATCTCATGGACCGACCGGCCGCACTCATCCTCAAGCACAACAACCCCTGCGGCGCCGCCTACGGCACGTCGCTGGCCGATGCTTACAACCGGGCCAACCGGGCCGACCGCATCGCCGCCTTTGGCGGGGCTTTGATTCTCAATCGGACCTGCGATAAGGCGACGGCCGAGATTATCTGCCAGAACTATCTGGAGGTGGTTTGCGCTCCGGAGTTCGAGGCAGCGGCCCTTGACATCATCAAGACCAGAAAAAATCTGCGGGTGATAAAAATCAACCGGATCGACCGCCTCGCCGAATTCGAAAAATTCCGCTTCGTCGACTTCAAAAGCCTGATCGACGGCGGCATAATTGTCCAGCAGTCGGCCGTAAACAGCATCCGCAAGGTCGAAAACCTGAAGCCGGCAATTACCACTTACAAGGGCACGGAATACCGGGTAGAACGGGAACCGACCCAACGCGAGATCGACGACATGCTCTTTGGCTGGGCCGTTGAACACGGCACCACCTCGAACTCGGTTATCTATGTCAAAAACGGCTGCACCGTCGGGATCGGCACCGGCGAGCAAGATCGGGTGGGTGTTGCCGAGATCGCCGTCCACAAGGCCTATATCAAATACGCTGATGTCGTCTGCTTTGACACCTACGGCATTCCCTATGCCGATATGATGCTGCAGATCGAAAAGGGTGCGCGCAACAAGGCGGATCAAGAGGCGATTGACGCCAAAACCAGGACCGACCGGGCAGGACTGCCTGGTTCGATTATGATCTCCGACGCCTTCTTCCCGTTCCGGGACGGTGCGGATGTCGGCATCCGGCAGGGGGTTTCAGCCATCCTGCAGGCCGGCGGCTCAGCCCGTGATTTTGAGACCATCCAGGCCTGTAACGAAGCCACACCGCAGGTGGCGATGAAATTCACGGGTCAGAGGTCTTTCAAGCATTGAGGATTTCGGCTAAAAGGGCTCCATACCAGCTCATCTGATTGATATGGAGCCCCCTTTCCAGAATAATTCTTACCCAATTTGCTTCTCGTTATCAGAGGAATCCCTCTTCGTTTAGCTTAGGAGTGAAATAGTTGTTACGCTGCCACTGCCAACTCAATTTCCGCTTCAAAAAACTCATCCAAGACGGAATCATTGATCAGCATGCTCCGGAATCAGTGATCGACTTGAATCGGATTTGGTGATCGGCTTGGCCAAAAACGCGCAGTAATGATGCGAATAACTCGCCTAATCGTATATAATATGATATGAATAAGGCATGCGAAGTGAACAACAATGGATATGGCAACAGCCTGCCTGGCCAAAATTCTGTTACAATAGCGAACGGCTACTACCATTAATAGCGACCGCATCACGACTGATCGGCGCTCTTGAAGCGACCTGCCGCACCTTGGCGGACCCAGTGTTGCTCGATGCGCGGGAAACGGTATTGGCCGATGACGCCATGGAGACCTCGGCCATTGAAGGAGAAATCCTGCGCCGCAGTTCGGTCCGGGCCTCAGTCCGCAAGCGGCTTGGCTTGCCGGTCGGAGAAGACGACTCGGATAGTCAGAGCGATGGCCTGGTGGCGATGTTGCTGGACGCCAGGAATAACTGCAGCCAACCGCTCACGGAAGAAAGACTTTACAGCTGGCAGGCAGCGCTTTTCCCTACCGGCTATTCCGGGTTGCGCCAAATCCATGTCGGCGGTTATCGAGGTCCGGAGCAGATGCAGATTGTTTCCGGCCCGCTTGACCGGGAACGCGTGCACTACATTGCCCCACCCAGAGAGAGACTCGATCATGAGATGAGCCGATTCCTCTCCTTCGTCAATCAAGCCAATGACTCCGATCCAATCCTCAATGCCGGCATCGCCCACCTGTGGTTCATTATGATCCATCCTTTTGATGATGGCAACGGCAGGGTCGGGCGGGCGATAACAGACGCATTGCTGGCCAGGAATTTTCCCTTGTTGATGCAGGTCATCTCCTTTTCCAAGCAGGTCAGCCTGGATAAAAAAGAGTATTACCGCCTCCTCGAAGAAGCTGGTCAGGGAGGATTAGACCTCACGGACTGGCTGCTCTGGTTTGGGCAAACGCTGATCACGGCTCTGCACAAATCGCAATGGATTATCGAGCAGGTTGTCCACAAAACACTATTCTGGCACAAACATGGCAAAACTATGTTGAATGCCAGGCAGCAGAAGGTCCTGAATCGTCTCTTAGAGGCAGGGGATCAATTTACGGGTGGAATGACAACCCGCAAATACGCCGGGATGTGCAAATGCAGTAAAGTCACCGCCAGCCGTGACCTTACCGATCTGGAAACCAAAGGCCTCATGCGGAAACGGTCGGGCAGCGGCAGGAGCACAAGCTACGAAATCGTCTCGTAACGAAGAGGCCGCAGGTGGCGATGAAATTCACGGGTCAGAGGTCTTTCAAGCATTAAGAGCCAAAACCTCTTCAAGGGCGGCGACAAGTTTTTCCACTTTGATGGGCTTAGAGACATAACCATTCATGCCGGCAGCCAGCAACCGCTCCTTATCGCCTTTCAGCGCGTGGGCAGTCAAGGCCAGGATAGGGATACGAGGGTTAAAGGCCTCCCCGGTATAACTTCTGATGATCTTGGTTGTCTCAATGCCGTCGAGGACCGGCATCTGGACATCCATGAGAATCAGGTCAAAGGGTTTCTGCTTTAACAGATCAAGAGCCTGCTGGCCGTCCTCGGCAAAAATTACGAGATAGCCCAGCTTGCTGAGCAGATGGCCGGCAAGCTTCCTGTTCACCGGATGATCATCAACCACCAGAATACGGATCGGTTGCTCGATGCGCCCCACCTCAATATGATGTCTGGTCAACACCGTCCCTGCCCCCTCGGTCAGGCTCAAACTCTGCGAAAGCACATTAAGCAACTCGTCCCGCTTGATGGGCTGGATCAGATATCCCACTGCTCCCAGCTTCCGACTGGCTAAAACATCGCCACGGAAGCCGGTGCCCGCGATAAAAACAATTCTGGTTTGTCCCCGCAGCCCCTCTTTTTCAAGGGTTTCGGCTAGTTGAAAGCCGTTCATTTCCGGCAGCTCGATAGCGGCAATAAGGAAATCAAAGGGGGCGGCGCCAACAGACTTGCGAATTGCCGCCAGTGCCGACCATGCATCTTGAGTCTCAACGACTTCACCGCCGTGGGCGCTGATAATCTTCTGAATAATTCTGCGATGCTGGGAGTTACCGATACAAACCAGGATTTTTTTGCCGGTCAGGACTGCCGGCTCCTCAGATCCGACCACCATCGACGACGGGATATGGCGTACAAAACGGGCTGTAAACGAGAAGGTGCTTCCCATACCCGGTTCACTCTCACAACTGATCTCACCACCCATCAACTCCACCAGGCGCCGGGCAATACCCAACCCCAACCCGCTGCCGCCGTACTTACGAGTGATGGTCCTGTCCGCCTGTGAAAACTTCTCGAAAATAATCTTCTTCTTCTCGGCCGGTATACCTATCCCGGTGTCACGGACGGCAAAGGCAAGGAGAACCTCACCCCCCCCCACAGTGGTATCACTCGATCCGGGCGCGACCTGCACGTCAACCGTTATGTTACCTCTTTTGGTAAACTTGATGGCGTTACCGATGAGATTCACCAGCACCTGCCTGAGTCGACCGGGATCGCCTAACAAATGAATCTGGACATCTGGAGCAAGATTAACGGCAAAATCCAGTCTCTTGGCCTTGATCAACGGCGCCAACCCGCTCTCAATCATCTCCAATAACCTCTTGAGATCGAAAGGGATCTCCTCCAACTCCATCTTACCCGCCTCAATCTTTGAAAAATCAAGGATATCGTTGACCAGGGCGAGCAGGGCATTGGCCGATGAGTTGGCAGTCTCAAGAAAATCACGCTGCTCCTCTGTCAAATCCGTATCCAAGGTCAGGCCAATCATCCCGAGAACGCCATTCATCGGGGTCCTGATCTCATGACTCATGCTGGCTAAAAACTCACTCTTTGCCAGGCTCGCGGCGTCAGCCGCATCCCTGGCCTTCTCAAGTTTTTTCTGCACACTGACCAGTGATTTGAAGGCGTCGGACGCTTTTTTTGCACTGATAAGCACCGCAACAAGCAACACCAGGGCTAAAAAAGATATAGTGACAACCGCCTGGCTAAACACATTGCCCAATGCCTGTTCCCGTCTAGTTACATCATAATAGAGTTCAAAGGCGCCGCTGAACACGCCCGCCTTCATCATGGGAATATAGGTTTCCACAACATCCAGCGGGACATATTGATCCTCAAGGCTCGTCCCACCCTTACGAACGATCTTCGAATAGTTTTGGCCTAATGCGACAATTTGATGAAAATAGGGCTTGGTGTTCAGCTCGCCGATTTCAGAAGGGGTAGTTGAATAAACAATCCGACCCTCCGGCGAAAAGACCTTGACCTTCATCAGTCTGAAATCGTGTTGCAACACCATGACATGACTAATGAATTCAGCGGATTGTTCTTTACCGGCAATAAGCAGTTCGCAATCATTGTTCAGCTTATTGGCAAGATGGGTTGCAACCCGTTCCGCCTCAGCTTCGGTCTGTTTAAGTAAAAGGTCTCTAAAGGCTGGGGCAACGCCGAACACTGTATAAAGCGGCACCGTAATAACGGTTAGAATAGAGATCAGCACTATACCCCAGACAACTCGTCTTTCCATTATGGATCCTCTTCTCGTTTACCAACCGGCCTGCACCTTTTCAAAAGATAGCATGTTATCTTTAAATTTTTCTAGTGAAAAAAATATGCTGATAACATTTCATCGAGCCACCACAAAAGCGCCTGGAAAACCGGAATCGCTTAAAATAGCTTCCATTGTTTTAGCCCCCTGCAGAGTGTCCCCAGCCTTCACCTGAACCCGATGAAAAACCTTTGCGTCCCTTTCGAACTGCTGAATCACGGCCGGCCGACCTTGAGCGAGCATCTTCTCCTTGAGCCTTTCGGCATTGTCCGGATTGACAAAGGAACCAATCTGCACATAGAATTCGCCCGCCGTAAAATCCTGATGCGGCAGGAAGCGCTCGGACTTGTTAGTGCCACGTATAACAGTCACTGCCTCACCCAAGGCGGTGATCTGCACCCGGGCCGTACCTGCGCCGGTAATTCCCAAATCGCTGGCAGCAGCCAGACCCAAATCAACAATCCGAGCCTTGACAAAGGGACCACGATCATTAACCCGGACCACGGTCTCCCGACTGTTTTCCAAATTCCTGACCAGAAGCAAGGTGTGCATGGGCAAGGTCTTATGGGCCGCTGTCATCTCGTGCATATTAAACGTTTCGCCATTCGCGGTCTTGCGGCCATGAAATTCACCGCCATACCAGGAAGCAATCCCGGTTTCCACATACCCTTCCGAGGACGGCAGAGGATAATAGGTCCTGCCATTGATGGTATAAGGCCGCTGCGTTGCGGGAATATCGGCGGAGTAGGATGATCGCTTACCGACCGGGGCAGCAGGCTGTCGCCTGAAATCTGTCCGTGCACAAGCGGTGAACAAAAAAACAACGAAACTAAAGAATATAATCCATTTCATGCTATTTGAGACAATAACCTTTCTTCAGTTGTTTTTTCAAGGATTTATGGAGTCATTAGTACTAATTTCCTGCGCTTTTCAGCCAAAAACCGCAGACCGGCACATTGACATTTTTTCTTGGACAAACAAGCCCCCATTGCTTTATAGTGCAGCACATGAATGCAACAAGAAAAAAGACCAAGTTTATTTTCATCACCGGCGGCGTTCTCTCCTCCCTTGGCAAAGGACTCGCTGCTGCCGCCATCGGCGCACTCCTCGAAAGCCGTGGGCTCAAGATCACCTTTCTCAAACTCGATCCGTATATCAACGTCGATCCAGGCACCATGAATCCTTTCCAGCATGGCGAGGTATATGTTACCGACGATGGAGCCGAGACCGATCTGGATCTGGGCCACTATGAGCGCTATACATCCGCAGTCATGGCCCAAAGGAACAACTACACCTCGGGCCGCATCTATTTTTCCGTGATCAACAAGGAGCGCCGCGGTGAATACCTGGGTGGCACCGTCCAGGTTATTCCGCACATCACTGACGAGATCAAAAGTGCGATCATGCAGCTGGACGGCGATGCGGATGTTACCATCGTCGAGATCGGCGGCACGATCGGCGACATTGAAAGTCTGCCGTTTCTTGAGGCCATCCGCCAGTTCCGTCTGGACATCGGCAGACAGAACGCCCTGTTCATCCACGTTACCTGGGTACCCTATATCAAGACAGCAGGTGAATTCAAGACCAAACCAACCCAGCACAGCGTCAAAGAGCTGCGCGCCATCGGCATCCAACCGGACATCCTGCTCTGCCGCACCGAAAAGCCCCTGACCAAGGAGCTAAAAGCCAAGATCTCCCTGTTCTGTAACGTCGCGATCGACGAGGTTATTACGGCCCAGGACGTTGCCAGCATCTATGAAGTACCGCTCTGCTTCCATCAGGAGGGCCTTGACGACAAGATCCTTGAACGTCTGAACATCTGGACCGGCTCCCCCCGCATTGAGCCGTGGCAAGAGCTGGTCAAGCGGATCAAACACCCGACAAATCGCGTCCTCATCGCGATCACCGGCAAATATGTTGAACTGACCGAATCGTATAAAAGCCTGCATGAGGCCTTGGTGCATGGCGGCGTCGCCAACGACACCAAGGTTGAACTGCGCTATGTCAGCGCCGAAGAGATCGAGGAAAAAGGTGCCGATTCACTACTGAAGGGGTGTCAAGCTATTCTGGTGCCCGGCGGCTTCGGCAAGCGCGGGATTCAAGGCAAGATCCAGGCAATCACCCTGGCCCGCGAGCAGAAGATCCCCTTTTTCGGGATCTGCCTGGGCATGCAGCTTGCCGTCATCGAATTCGCCAGAAATATCGCCTTAGTACCTGAAGCCAACAGTATGGAATTCGACCCGACAACCAGCCAACCGGTCATCTTTCTCATGAAGGAGTGGTTCGACTATCGAACCAATCAGATGCAGGTCAGGGACGAACTTTCCGACCTGGGCGGCACCCTCAGACTCGGTAGCTACCCCTGCCTGCTCAAACAAGGCACCTTTGCCGGCCTGGCTTACGGAGAGGAGAAGATCGACGAACGCCACCGCCACCGCTTTGAGTTCAATCCGCTCTACCGTAAGATGCTCATCGACAAGGGTTTGATCATCAGCGGCACCTCACCGGACGATCGCTTGGTCGAGATCGTTGAATTATCCGACCATCCCTGGTTCCTGGGCTGCCAATTCCATCCGGAATTCAAGTCTACACCCATGAAGCCCCACCCTCTGTTCCGGGCCTTCATCAAAGCAGCGCTCGACTACGCATCAAAGTAACAACCGTCTGCGCCGGCCTTGAGAACCAAGCGCCTTATTTGTAAAGGAGATCCGCGTGGATATCGTTACCATTAATGAAACGATCAAGGTCGGTCCAGGCCACCCTTTTTTGTTAATAGCCGGGCCTTGCGTCCTTGAGTCGGTGGAGGTAACGCGCCGGGTTGCCGGCTTTATGCGGGATCTGACCGCCAAGCTCGGCATAAACTATGTCTTCAAAGCCTCCTTTGACAAGGCCAACCGTACGTCGATTACCTCGTTTCGCGGTCCAGGACTTGACCAGGGCCTGCGGATACTGGCCGATATCCGCCGCGAATTCGCTCTTCCCGTAGTCTCGGACATCCATGACGTCGGCCAGGTAATCCAGGCGGCAACAGTGCTCGACATCCTGCAGATCCCGGCCTTTCTCTGCCGCCAGACCGATCTGCTGCTGGCCGCCGCTCAGACCGGCAAGCCCATCAATCTCAAAAAAGGCCAGTTCCTGTCAGCCTGGGATATGCGGCACGCGGTAACCAAAATCAAATCCACCGGCAACCGTAACCTGCTGCTCACCGAACGGGGCACATCATTGGGATACAACAATCTGGTAGTGGATATGCGCTCGCTGCCGGTCATGCGGGAACTGGGCTGTCCGGTGATCTACGATGCGACCCACAGCGTGCAGTTGCCCGGCGGCGCCGGGGGGAGTTCCGGCGGCCAGCGCGAATTCATTGCCCCGCTCGCCCGGGCCGCAGTGGCTGCCGGCATTGACGGCCTGTTCATGGAGGTCCACCCTGATCCTGACAAAGCCTTGTGCGATGGTCCCAACTCGCTCGCCCTTGACACGGTCGAACCCCTGCTGGTCCAACTCCTGGAGATCCATAAAGTCGTATGGGGAGGTTCCACCGCCAGGTAATGCCTATGCCGGAAAACAAAAACATACCCAATCCTGCCGGTCCGGGCAACTATCCGTCCGACTGCGAGATAACTGCAGGCTTTAGACAGATGGCGACTGCCCAGAACGATGAAGACGAGCGCGGTTATGTCTGGCGTTCCTGTCTGCCCAGAGCCAAAGCCATCAAAATCCTGCTGGTCGATGTTGACGGAGTCCTGACAGACGGCACTATCATCTATACCCATGCCGGTGATGAGATAAAGGCCTTTCACAGCCGCGATGGCTTGGGGCTCAGACTGCTGCAGGAAGCCGGCGTCGAGGTCGGCATCATCACCGCCCGCAGTTCGGAGGCAGTCACCCGTCGAGCCAAAGACTTGAAACTAACCCATGTCTATCAGGGAATCCGTGAAAAACTCGTGGTCTATGAAGAAATCCTCAAAAAACTCAACCTCTCGGCTGCAGAAGTCGGCTACATGGGCGATGACTGGCTTGATCTCCCTCTACTTACCCGGGTGGGATTTGCCGTTACCGTGTCTGACGCCGTACCTGAGGTAAAGAAGGTCAGTCATTACATTACCCGCCGACCAGGAGGCCGGGGCGCGGTGCGCGAGGTCTGTGATCTGATCATTGAGGCTAAAGGCATGTACCAGAACCTGCTCGCCCGGTATCTGGCATGATGAGCGGCAGCCGCAATCTTCTCTGGCTTCTGCCTCTTATCCTGCTGCTTGCCAGCCCTTTCTGGTGGCCGATGACCGCCGGCTTTTTAACGCCACGCGGCGACGACTTACCTGCCGCAGCAGAAACAACCAACCAGCAATCAAGTTTCCTGATCGAGCAGCTTGACTTTCTTCAACATTCGGAAGGTCGTGAGGAGATCCGCCTCAAAGCGGCAAGAGCCTCTACCTTCGCAACGGACGCGCCAATCATCATGGAGGAGATCAAGACAACGATTAACGACAAAACCGGCAAGGTGTTCCTGCTCCGCGGCAACAAAGGAGTCTACGACACCAAGCAACAGATCCTCACCCTGACTGATTCGGTTAACGGCACAACCACGGAAGGTTATGTTTTGTCAGCCCAATATTTACGCTATCTTAACCAGCAGAATCTGCTCGAAAGCGATCAACCTGTCCAATTGACCGGACCCAATATGAAAATTTTGGCCGGCACCCTGTCGTTCAACACTGAAACCCGCGCCTTCAGCCTGGGCGGTCGGATCAAATTCAGTTCACAACCAGACAACCGTTTACCAGCCAACCAGATATGATCCTTTCCACACCAGGCCGACTGAGCATGAAAAACATCCCCCTTAACGAACGAATCATCCTGGCCCTTGATGTTGAGCAACCGGAGTTAGCCAAAGAGTGGGTGCGAAAAACCGAATCCCATATCCGCTTCTACAAGGTCGGCCTCCAGCTGTTCATGGCGTCAGGGTTCGAGATAACCGACTGGCTCCGGGATCGGGGCCACAAGGTTATGCTCGATCTCAAATTTTTCGACATCCCGGAGACCGTCAAACTGGCTGTCAGTCAGTTAAAGAATCGCGGCATCACCTTTGCTACCGTCCACGGCAATGACCCCATACTGCGGGCCGCCCTGGAAGACCGCGGCGATCTCAAAATCCTGGCAGTGACCGTACTTACCAGCTTTGGCGAGGAGGATATGCGGGAGATGGGGCTGCAAGGATCAATCGCCGATCTCGTTTATTTCCGAGCCAAAAGGGCGCTTGAACTGGGTTGCGACGGCGTTGTCTCCTCCGGCCTCGAAGCAGCGCGCTTACGTACCGGCCTGGGCGAAAAGCTGCTGATTATCACTCCCGGTATCCGCCCTGGCGCCAATGTCGGAAACAACAGCGACGACCAGAAACGAGTCGTAACCGCCGGCCTTGCCCTGACCAACGGTGCGGATTATGTGGTTGTCGGCCGCCCGATTACCAGAAGTCCTGAGCCAATCGCGGTCATCGAGACCATGCAGAAAGAGATTATATCTCTGACCGCCCATCCTCCGAGGTCTTAAGAAAATGCGCTTCAATCCCCCATTATCCCGTCGGATATCCCGACATTTCATAATCCGGCTTGTCACTCTGCTTACTGTTCTGTCGGCACTGCAACCCATCGTCCTCCTTGCCGACACCGGAGGCAACTCAATCAATCAGCTGCTTAATCTTCCCATCCCCCAGACCATTGAATTCTGCGGGGAAAAGGTGCCGTTGACCAGAGAAGATGTTCTCGAACGCCTGGACCATGAATTGGTCGTAATCCTCGGCAGTCCGGTCATTACAACCACCTGGTTCAAACGCATACCCCGTTATTTCCCGATGATTGAAAGGATAATCACCCATAAAGGCCTGCCCCAGGATCTTAAATATGTGGCATTGATCGAGAGCAGCCTGCGGGCTAACTCAGTCAGTTCGGCCGGCGCCACCGGGCCCTGGCAATTTATGGCCTGCACCGGCGACTCCTGCGGGCTCGAGCGCAACAGTTGGCGCGATAAACGCCGGGACTGGCAGGAAGCAACGGAGGCGGCAATCTCGCACCTGGCCGATCTCAGGAAGTCATTGGGCTCATGGCCCAACGCCCTGGCCGGCTATAACGCCGGCGCCACAAAGATTTCCAGCGCCATGAACTCCCAGCTTGAAAAAGATTTTTATGGATTACGGCTGCCCCGCGAAACCGAACGCTATGTGTTTCGGGCTATTGCGGCAAAACTGATCGTGGAAAATCCCAGTCTTTACGGTATCCGTCTCGAAGGCGCCCGCTTCTACGGCCCCGAACCTCTGACCGAGGTAACACTCAATAACGCCCGACGCAACATCTCAGTTGCCGTTGTCGCCGAGGTTGCCGGGGTTTCCTACCGACGTTTCCTGGAACTTAATCCGGCCATAGTCGGTAAGGAGATACCGGCAGGCGTCCATCGTCTCCGCATCCCTCGCGAAAATGCGGCGTTGTTTGATACCGCGATCACCAGGATGCTGCAGACCTCACCCGCTCCGGCGAGTAAACCGCCGGCAAACCCAAATCCGGACACCAAACCCCCTGCAACGACCAGCGCGGATTATGTTGTGCGGCCGGGCGACACCTTGAATTCCATTGCCCGCAAGCATGGCCTCCGCCTGCAGACTTTACTCGAACTGAATAACCTTACGCCAAAAAGTGTTATCAAGGCAGGTCAGAAGTTGACAGTCCGTTCCGCAAACTGATGCATGCCAACTGGATTTTTCCTGTTGCACCTAAATGTAACTCATTGCATTTCATTAAATGATGTGCGATCAGACTATAATCGTTCATCTGTGGTTTGTAACAATCCATCCTTTTGATGACGGCAACGGCCGACTGGCTCGGGCATTGACCGACATGGCGCTGGCTCAGGATGACCGGCAGAGGATTCGTTGTTACAGCCTCTCCACGCAGATCATGGCCGAACGTGACGAGTACTACAATGTTTTGGAAAAAACCCAGAAAGGTTCGTGCGACGTGACCGAATGGCTGCTCTGGTTTCTAGGATGTTTTTCCCGTGCCATTTTGCGCTCTGATGATATTCTCTCCGGCGTATTTACAAAATCCGAGTTCTGGAGGCTCCACGCTCAGACCTCGTTAAACGAACGCCAGAAAAAGGCGATCAACCGTTTGCTGGATACCGGCCCCGAAGGATTTAAAGGCGGACTTTCGACAAAGAAATACGTTGCGATGGTCCATATTAGCAGAGCCACTGCCTTCCGGGAGTTGGACCAACTATGTCTATTGGGGATATTGCAGCGCCTTGGCCAAGGGCGGGCTGTGCGGTATGAACTGGTTGATAGCCGTAACCAGGCGAAGTGACCACAAGATCTCCCTTTGGTTATCTCCCTCTTTTCAGACTTCTAATGCCATAACATTCAGTATTGAATAATTCAAAACAGAATGATAAGTTGCAGATATGAAATTTTATGACCGCACCCGAGAACTTCAACGACTTGACGAAATAGCCGCCACCGGTACCGATGCCGCGCACCTGGTAGTGATCACCGGTCGGCGGCGTATCGGCAAAACAGCGCTCATCAAACATTTTGGAGAAGGTCGCGCCGGTCTTATCTATTTTTTTGTCGGCAGAAAAAAACCCCAGATTCTGCTTGACGAATTCACCAGCCTGCTCGCCGAGCGCATCCCCTTGCTCAAATCCGTGAAGATAACCAGCTTTGAGGATTTTTTTGCCATCCTCTTTGAGCAGATGGCTGCCTCACCTCTCTTCATTGTTTTTGATGAATTCCAGAACTTCCTGTATGTGGACCCGTCAGTATTTTCTACGCTGCAACATCTATGGGACAACAACCAGGATCGGGCAAAAGGGGCCATAATCTGCGTTGGATCAATTCAGACCCTGATGCGGAATATCTTCGAAGGCAATAAAGAGCCGCTGTTCGGCAGGGCAACCGCCAAAATCCACCTGACGCCGCTCGCCATGGAGGTCATTGCCACCATTCTTGCCGACCATCAATGCCGGCCTAAAGATGAGCTGCTCTTTTTTACCACGCTGTTCGGCGGCGTACCCAAATACTACTTTCTTCTTGACCGCCATAGAATGTTTGCAAGCCGGCGCGCTGAAATCATCTCCGGAATCTTCTGCGAACCCGATGCCATACTGCAAAATGAAGGCAGAGAACTACTGATCGAGGAATTCGGCAAGAATCACCAGATGTATTTTTCCATCATGCAGGTTATCGCCGGCGGCGAAACCCAAATGGCCAGGATCGCCGACTCGGCCGGCCTCAACACCGGCACTCTCCCCAAATATCTCGACGAACTTATTTCATACTACCAGGTCATTGAACGGCGGGTACCGGTCACAGCAAGCCGGTCTGAACAAAAAAACGGGCGATATCATATCGCCGATCCGCTTTTGCGCTTCTGGTTCCGCTATATCTTCCGCAATCAGAGTTTAATTGAGTTGGGAGAAACGGTAAGGCTCACCAAAAAAATCATGGATGACCTGCCGACCCTCATGGGCCATTCGTTTGAAAACTTGACAAGAGACCTGCTCACCGCCTGTAATGACGGTTCAATCATCCCATTCGTGTTTGATAAACTGGGTGGCTACTGGAACCGGACGGGCAGCGTCGAAATTGATATTGTCGCTCTGGATGATACAGGTGAAAACATCCTGTTCGGAGAGTGTAAGTTGAGTGGCGAACGTTTTACTATTGCCGATGCGCGCAAACTCAAGGCAAAAGCTGCTCAAGTAGTCTGGAATAACACCTCCAGAAAGGAATTTTTCCTGTTCATCTCGCACGAACCGGTTTCACCAGCCAGACGGCAGGAACTGAAAAATGAAGGGATTGGGGTTGTTGAGTTGAGTCAAATGCTGAAACCAAATGGAAACTCGATCTAAAGAACCAATCCTCTATTTTTTTCCCAATAAACGATTCACGATAAACGATTCACGACTTGATGCCGCTTCGCATTACATGGGAGCAACTGCTTTTCTGCCAGACTTATGGATATGAAAAACGCTCCACAAGAACAAACGTCAATTGGAAACAGCTGCTTCAGGCTTCTCAACAAAATAATTTGCTTCTTCGCAAGAAATCTTGTAGCTCTATAAAGTTATGGCGACACATATATTATTCTGCTGGATAGGTGCAAGTGATCTTCGAGCGGCTAATGGCAATCCGGATGCAGGCCTTGGTCCGATTGGCCAGGCTGCCGCCACGAACAATTATGATGAGATCGTTCTGCTCAGCAATTACGATAATGCTACAAATGATACATATTCCAAATGGTTGATCACGAAAGGGGCGCAGGCAATCTCCCTGCACCCCATACAGCTTTCCGGCCCGACGCATTACGGTGAAATTTATCCAGCCGCAGTTGAGGTTGTTTCTCAAATGCGGCAAAAATATGGCATTGACGCTGAACTCACCTTTCATCTCAGCCCCGGCACGCCTGCCATGGCTGCTGTCTGGATCATCCTGTCCAAGACACGCTTTCCCGCTACGCTCATCGAGTCTTCCAAAGACCATGGTGTGCGGACCGTATCCATTCCATTTGATATTTCCGCCGAATTTCTTCCTGACCTCCTCCGTAAACCGGATAAGGAGATTGAGCGCTTAGCCGCCGGCCTGCCGGCAATTGCCCCTGAATTTGCCGACATCATCCACCGCAGCGAGGTGATGCAACGGGTGATTCTCAAGGCGCGGCGCATTGCGCCCCGCTCTATTCCCGTGCTTATCGAAGGGGAGTCCGGGACCGGCAAGGAGCTGTTTGCTCGCGCCATTCATGATGCCGGCCCCCGTAAGAACAGGCCATTTGTGGCCATCAACTGCGGTGCAATTCCTACGGAGCTGGTTGAGGCCGAGTTGTTCGGCCACGAGAAAGGCGCCTTTACCGGCGCGACTGCCGCCCGGGCAGGACATTTTGAGGTGGCCGATCAGGGCACCATCTTTCTGGATGAGATCGGTGAGCTGCCCAAGGAGATGCAGGTCAAGCTGCTGCGCACTCTCCAGGAAGGTGAGGTGCGGCGGATCGGTGCAAGCAGCACCAAGAAAATTGATGTAAGAATAATTGCGGCAACCAACAGGACTCTTATTGATGAGGTCGCAGCCGGTTCTTTCCGGGAAGATCTCTTTTATCGACTGGCGGTTGCGGTCATCAAACTGCCGCCACTTCGCGAACGCGCCGGCGATATCGGTCTGCTGATTGATAGCTTGCTGGATCAAATTAATGAGCGTAGTAAAAGCGAACCAGGATATATACGCAAGAAAATTTCTCCATCAGCAAGAAATCTTCTGCTTCAGCACTCCTGGCCGGGCAATGTGCGGGAGGTTCAAAACACCCTGACCAGGGCGGCGGTCTGGTCGTCCGGAGAGATCCTTGAGGAAGAGGATATCCGCGAGGCGCTCCTGCCTGTTCCGGCTGCCGGCAAGGGAAAAGAGCTTATCCTCGACCGCCCGCTCGGGGAAGGATTCAGTCTGCCCGACATTATCAATAAGGTAGCGATCCACTACCTGGAGCGAGGTCTTTCCCAAACCCATGGCACCAAGACGAAAACTGCAGAAATACTGGGATTACCGAGCTATCAGACCCTGACCAACTGGCTCAAAAAATACGGCCTTGAATAACTCTGGCACGGTAGTTGCTGTAAGGGGGTATGCAAACGATCATGGAATCAGTCAACTTCGATATACTGCGGCCCAAATGGTCTGAAAAATGTGAACAAGTTAAACATTGCCAACTTACAGGTAACTGAATAAAAGGAAAAGCCATATGCCCATTACAGCTATCACCATCGCAAACTTTAAGGGAATCAAGGAGCCGGTGAGGGTTGAGCTAAAACCTATCACCCTACTTTTCGGCCCCAACTCGTCGGGTAAATCCACCATCGTTCAGGCCCTGCATTACGCCCGTGAAATCTTCGAGCGACAGAACCTCAACCCGGACCAAACAATGCTCGGAGGTGTCGCCATCGACCTTGGCGGTTTTGAAAGCCTGGTCCATCGGCACGACAAAACCTTACCCATCACCATTCGCTTTGATCTCGACCTAAGCCGTGAAGGCCTGCCGAATTATCTGGAAGGCTTGTGGGAAGAAAATCGGTGGAATGAATCGGTTTTTCAGCACATTCCAGCCAAAGTGCAGACAGCCTGGATTGAGGTGTCCGTCAAGTGGAGCGATTTTGTCCGCCGACCCCTTGTGAAGAGTTACGAGGTCGGCACCAATGGCCTGGTTCTCGCTAAAATCACTACTTCCGACGACGGACGCCAGATTTATCTCTCAATGATCAACACCTTCAATCCTGTTTTCCTTGAAGCCGACACACTAGAAGAAGGTAAAACCTGTGTGACCAAATTTTTTGAAAATCTCATACGGGACGACGTGAAGATGACCGACGAAGAGTTTAAAAAACTGGGGGTCGTCTTTCCTCGTCTCTTTGATCTCTTAGACAGCGAGGACGGCTTGGCTGGCTCTCAAAAGCCCATTGTCCTGCGCGGCCTGCGGGCAGCACTGCCCCGTTGGGGGAGGCCCCTTAATTTCGACAATTCCGCCTGGAGAGATGATGCCGATTATAATGATAGAGCCGATTTTGAACAACTGCTAAGTATTTTGATAGTTGGTCCTGGCGAGCTGGTACGGGATGCCCTGCGCAAATTCTGCTATCTTGGCCCGTTGCGGGTTATACCTCCACGTCATTTCGCGCCAGCCCGCACCCCGGATGAGTCGCGCTGGGCAAACGGCATGACCGCCTGGGACGTCATGTTCAACGAAGAAGAGGCGTTCCGCGAGCGGGTGAATCGCTGGCTTAGTGGCAGGGACCAGCTCAATTCCGGGTATCGGGTGGTGGTAAAGGAATATAAGGAATTGGACATGGCTGATCCGGCTACCCTTACCCTGATGCGGGGTGGTATACCTGAGGAGGACACCTTGATTCCCCGCTACATCCAAAGCCTTGTTGTCAACCGTCGCCTGTTTTTTTGGGAGGAAGCAAACAAGATTGAAGTGCAACCATTAGACATCGGCGTTGGCATTTCCCAGGTGCTGCCGGTGATCGTCGCGGCCATGGCAGCTAAGTCTGGCTTTGTTGCTATCGAACAGCCAGAACTCCATATCCACCCTGCCTTTCAGGTAGTACTCGGCGATCTCTTTATTGAACAGATCCACGAAAACCCGAACCTGATCTTTGTCCTTGAGACCCATAGCGAGCACATCATGCTGCGCTTTTTACGCCGTATCAGGGAGACGGGTGAAGGTCGACTGCCGCTTGGAGCGCCTAAACTTACCCCGGAAAAACTGGCCATCTACTTTGCCGAAAAGGGCGAGAACGGCATCAGCCTCATGCCCATCCGTGTTGACGAAGAGGGCGATTTTATCGACCGCTGGCCGAAAGGCTTCTTTTCCGAGCGGGCCGGGGAGCTGTTCTAATGATCTACGAATACGCCCTGGAACCGGAAATGGTAGCCACCTGGGGTGATCGACATAATCACCGTTTTTTCATTCGCAAGTTCGGTCTGGGCGAGGGCCGATTGGTCTCCCGCTATCCGAAAACCTGGGCTAGAATGGTGTGGGATGCTTTTAGCGGCGGCAGCGATATGGATAGAAAGCGGCTAGAAGAACTCCTGTCGCGTTTAAAGGAAACCATGGTGAAACGCAAAGACTGCTGCTGGGACGACGAAAAGAAGAGTTGGATTGAAAACGCCCTCCAAGAGCATAGCAGGCATCCTTTTCATGCTATCATTACCCGGAACAACCCAGAAACCAGACCGGAAATTCTCGCCGAGAGTAAACTGACCGGAAATGGATCAAACAAATGGGATATACCCCATGGCCGAATAGTACCCCGGAAAGCACCGGAAATGACCGCCGCGATTGAGATGATGCTTTCCCGCTGCCGGTGGATAAAGTTCATCGACCCGCATATCTCGCCGAGTAGACCGGACTATAAGACCTCATTGCAGGCCTTTTTGACAATATTGGCCAACGAGAGGCCCGTTGGTCCACCAGCAGCAGTTGAAATCCATACCGGCCTGCATGGGGCCACGGGGAACTTTTTGAAAAAGGCTTTTGAGTTGCTTATCCCTGCCGGTCTAACAGTAACCCTAGTTCAGTGGCAGGAGAGACCGGGCGGCCAGAGGTTGCATAATCGTTATATTCTGTCCGATCTCGGCGGGGTGTCATTCCATCACGGTCTGGACACCGGCGCGGACGGTGAAACCGACGATATCACCCGTCTTGACCGCGAGCAGTATGAACTACATTGCAAGCAATACGATAGAATGGCCCCAGCCTTTGACGATGCCGCTTCATCGCTGGTGATAACCGGTAAACTCGAGAAAATCTCATAATTGCCAGTTGACTACCATCAACTAACAGAGGATCAGAATATGCCAAGATGGAATAATTTGGGAAAACCAATCAATCGATTAGCAGTACGTGGCGTCATATCCACGTCAGAATCTGACAATACGGAATCATCTGCTCCTCAAAACTTGCCAGTCTCTCGGCAATATCTTACAAAACTGGCAAAACGATCAAAAGATCCAAGATTGCTCCGACTATATTCCCCGTCAGATAAAAGAAAAGGTCACATCTGTCCATTCTGTCAGAAACAAAAATTTGGGGTGCTGAATCATGTCAGAAATGTTCATCCTGATCGTTTTGAATAATTTTCAAAACTGTTCAACACGGTTTGGATAAAAAAGGTAACAAACCTTAAAAAAGGGTAATAAAGGAAAAGTACTGAACAGAGGGAAAGGATGTTTATTTGGGGCAGTTTATTATCCAACTGGCAAGATAATCAATTGCCATCGCCAATAAAAATATGTCATTCCTTATAGATACGGATACCGTATTATCTCTGCCTCAAAAAAGATGCGAGCATAACGGCTATGAAAAGCTCTATATTGCCACTTGACGATGACGAAATTGTCAGGCGTCTATGCGGGATGGATGAAAGCCTATTCCTCGAATTCAAGCGCGTTTCCAACAAGATGGCCCACAAAACCCTAAAAACCCTCAGGGGAAATAGTAAATGAGCACTCTGTCTTTGTTCAGCGTGGGCAACTCTCCAATCCCCGGCAACACCAGCTGGTATCTCGCCGATCTGGGCGAATTTCGCGGCAAGCAGGAACTCTACACCCGCCAAGCACCGCAACGGCTTAAGACGCTGCGCGAACATGCCCTGATCGAAAGTGCGGTTTCCAGTAACCGGATGGAAGGGGTGGAGGTCGAGCCGGGGCGTGTGCGGAACGTGCTGGCCTCTCCCAAGCCCCTGTTCCGGGATCGGGATGAGGAGGAAGTCCGCGGCTATCGCGAAGCGCTCTGTCTTATCCATGAAAACACCGATGACCTTCTCCTCTCGGAAGAGACCGTTTGCCGGCTGCATCGTCTGACCCGTGGCCAGATCTGGGACGCCGGCAATTACAAATCCAAGGATGGCGACATCATCGAACGCTCTCCTGATGGCCGGGAACGGGTGCGCTTTCGCACGGTGTCGGCGCTCGATACCCCGCAGTACATGGCAAAACTGATCTCCGACTGGAAGCACTGCCTGCAAGAACGCTGGGTTCATCCGCTCATCGCCATGGCGGCTTTTAATCTCGACTTTCTCTGTATTCATCCATTTCGCGACGGTAACGGCCGTGTTTCCAGGTTGCTGCTCCTCTTGCAATGCCAGCAACTCGGCTTTGAGGTCGGCCGCTACATCAGCCTGGAACGTCTGATTGAGCAGAACAAGGAACGTTATTACGAAACCCTGGAACAATGTTCGCAAGGCTGGCACGAAGGCAAACACGATCCATGGCCGTATATCAACTTCACGCTATTCATTCTAAAAACAGCCTATCAGGAGTTCGCGACACGGGTCGGCGACCTCCAGGCGCCCAGAGGCTCCAAAACCGAAATGATCCTGACCGCCCTGGAGCGCCTGCCGCCACAATTCACCGTGGCTCAACTGGAGCAATCCTGCACTGGCGTCAGCCGGGAAATGGTGCGCCGCGTTCTCGGTGAACAAAAAGGCAAGAGCGTTGAATGCATCGGTCGCGGCCCAGGCGCGAAATGGATCAAGAAAGGGTAACAACCCTTAAAAGAGGGTAATAATAAGGGTAATAACAGCGATTGTTTTTAGGTAATCAGACGCTTAGCGGGCAAGGCCTATCATATCACCATAACCTCCTGGTCACCAGCTTGTCGGCTTGTGGATGGTGGTGCCCGGTATTGGCGAGGGCAGTTGAGATATTTTAAGCACGCCTTCTCTGATTCTTTTGACGAAATGAGCGTGTTTTTGCAGCTCTCTTGAGGGGTGCCCGTGGATAAGGGGAGAAATCAGGCCTATTATTTTGTTGTACTGTTCCCGGACAAGACGCAGCGGCTCCGCGAGGTCACTGTCATTGGAAATGATGATGGCGCAATCATATCTGTCCAACCAAGCGTCATTAAGGAGGTGGACAGCCAGATTGACATCCGAGCCTTTTTCTTCCGTCTTCACCACTTTTGTAAAGCTGGGCGGCTTGGTCAGCGGGGATTTAGGACATGACACCTCGTGGCTCAGGAAATGCCCATAGTAAACGGAAAATTCAGGAATGTGGCTTTCCAAGGCCCGGATATAGGTTTTTTGTCGGATTGGCTGGCTGGGGTCAAAGATGCCGGAAACAATGGCGGTGAAATATTTTATCTCGGTAATTGTATGGTGCGACTGGAGAAGATTCCCGGCAAGCTGTTTCAAATCCAGCCATTTGTACGGGGAGCCTTTCAGGGCGCGATAGTAGAGATTGAAGCCATCAATATATATGGATGTTCGCATGGCATCAGCCTCAAAAAAGCAGGGGCCGCCGAAGCGACCCCGCGCCCCAGGTCGAAACCGTGGGGGTAGTTAACTGAAAACAATTTATACTTTAACAGTACATCATCTGTCAAGATAAAGACAGCAAACTCGTTGTATTTCAAGGCAAGCAGATACGCAAGGTCTTCCAGGCAGGCGAGTGGTGGTTTTCGGTCATCGACGTGGTCGCAGTTTTGGTGGGCGGGACGCGGCCTCGCAAGTACTGGATTGACCTGAAGAAAAAGTTGCTACGGGAGGGTTATGACCAGTTGTCCGAAAAAATCGGACAACTGAAAATGCCGAGCACATCGACATTCTTTCCCGCTTCCGGTCGGAGTTCCCGGAGGTCTATGCCAAGGGAGCGGCCTCTTTTGACAACGCCATAATCGCCTGGCTGGCAATTACCGGCGGAAAGGAGAAAATCCCGGAGTACCTTGCCGATTTCCGCGAAGATCCGGCTAATGATCCCGATAATCTTTTCGCGGTGATCCATTTCCTGATGAGCTGGAACTGCCTGGGAACGATTTCCCCAGGCCAGGTGATCAGGCGTTTTCAGTCCAGGGCCTGCCGGCCTTGACCTCGTCGATCAGGAACCGTACACCGAGGCTGTCCGCCGGGTTGAGCCAGAGCAGCCGGTCAAAGGCCCGGGCTGCTTCCGCAAACCGATTCAAGCGCCAGAGGCAAAGGCCATAGCCCTGCAGGCAACGCAGGAAAGGGCGGTTGTCGATCAACCCCCAGGGCAGGAGCCCGTCGAAATCCTCACCCAGCGACAGCTCGCCGATCCGCAGGCCGGCCTCATAATGGCGAATCGCGGACTTTGGCCTCGTATCGAATGCCAGGTTGCCGAGATGGGCGTGGGCGTCCAGACAACGGAGATCCTTTTCCAG
>Ga0208863_1000812_pt1 | contig 24571 bp, 14 predicted proteins | sample RifOxyD3_FD_184040 | JGI IMG/M metagenome (GOLD analysis project Ga0208863, IMG submission 184040) | Soil microbial communities from Rifle, Colorado - Rifle Oxygen_injection D3 (SPAdes) | ecosystem: Environmental > Terrestrial > Deep subsurface > Rock core/Sediment | place: Rifle, Colorado...
CTCTTCGTTGGCCTGCGGCAGGCGGAAGAAGGCCTCGTCGATGGAATAGATCTCAACCTCGGGCTCCAGATGGCTCAGTATCTCCATGACCCTCTGGGACATGTCACCATACAGGGCATAGTTGGAGGAGAAGACTCGGACCCGGTGCCGCTCAATCAGGGGCTTGCATCGGAAATATGGCTCACCCATCTTGATGCCCAGGGCTTTGGCCTCGTTGGAGCGGGCGATGATGCAGCCGTCGTTGTTGGAGAGCACCACCACCGGCTTCCCCTCAAGCTCTGGGTTGAACACCCGTTCGCAGGAGCTATAGAAGTTGTTGCAGTCGATCAAGGCAAAGATGGTTGGCATGAAACAGGCCTACAGGGAGTGGACCACGAAGGCGACCACACCCCAAATCTCGCAAGTGTTTCCTTCGGTCATATGGATGTCGGGATAGTCGGGGCTCTCGGCCTTCAGGCAGATGTTCTCACCATTTTTGACCAGCCGTTTCACGGTCAACTCATTGTTGACCACCGCGATCACCACCTTGCCGCTGGCCGGCTCAAGGGATCGATCCACCACCAGGATGTCGTTGTGGTGGATGCCGGCTCCGATCATGGAATCGCCTGCCACCCGGACAAAAAATGTGGCGGCGGGGTTGGCCACCATGAGTTCATTGAGGTCTAGTCTGCCTTCGATGTAGTCATCTGCTGGGCTTGGGAATCCTGCGGAGACGCTGCAAGCAAAGAGTGGGCGTTTCAGTTCGCCCTTGCGGTTGAAGATGTAGACTGCCGAGATGGTTGGTGTCGGGGAGGGGATCATGGGGCCAGTATACAGGATAAGGTTGGGCGTGTCATCGTGGGGAATATAGTCACAGTCTACTCAGTACGATCCTTTCAACCTCACCAATATTAGGACTTTGCTGGAAAAAATCTTTGGAGGAGGCGTGTCGGGCCATATTTTCCCACCGTTAAGCGCGTCAATTCGTTTGGATTATACCGGACACTACGGTACATTATCGTACTCTTGCAGTAAATGTTTCATCCAAGAAAAAACGGGCCAGCAGATGATCACATCCTTCCATGCAAAATACTTTGCCCATGAACTCACCCGGCGGCATGGCCCCAACGGCATAGGGCGTCTCTCACAATCCCTGTTCGACGCCAGCGTTGACCTCAACCCGCACCAGATTGAAGCCGCCTTATTCGCCATGCGATCTCCGTTGTCAAAAGGTGTCTTGCTTGCCGATGAAGTGGGCCTGGGCAAAACTATTGAGGCCGGGATTGTCCTCTGTCAGTACTGGTCAGAACGTAGGCGACGACTGCTGGTGATTTGCCCCGCCTCCTTGCGCAAGCAATGGGCGCTGGAGCTGGAAGAAAAATTCAACCTGCCTGCGTTGGTTCTGGATGCCAAAACCTGGCGCGACACGCTCAATAAGGGGCAAGCTCCCCTTGGCCAGAAAGCCATCGTTATCCTGTCCTATCATTACGCTAATCGGATTCGTGAAGAACTGAAAGCCATTGCCTGGGATTTGGTGGTTATCGACGAAGCCCACAAACTCCGCAACGCCTATCGGGAAAGCAATAAAATCGGCCAAGGTCTGCGCTGGGCGACCGAGGATTGCCGCAAGCTGCTGCTGACCGCGACCCCGCTGCAAAACTCATTGCTGGAGTTGTATGGTCTTTCCACCCTGATCGACGAGCACCTTTTTGGCGACGTGAACGCCTTCCGCAGCCAGTATGTCACGGCGGGAGGCGATTTGGATGGCCTGCGCCAACGGTTATCAGGATTTTGTCGGCGCACCTTGCGCAAGCAAGTCACGGAATATATCCGCTACACCGAACGGCACGCCATCACCCGCCCATTTCGCCCCACCGATGACGAGCACCAGCTCTATGAGGCGGTGGGCGCGTTTTTGCAGCGCGAAAACAGCTACGCCATTCCTCACAGCCAGCGGCATCTCACCGAACTGATCCTGCGCAAACTGCTCGCCTCATCCTCCCTTGCCGTTGCCGGCACCCTGGAAACCATGAGAAAGCGGCTGGAAGATTTGCGGGATGAAAAGCTTCGGGATGATCCCGTCTTTGCCGAGCAACTGATCACCGAGGAAGACATCGAGGAAGACCTGCTCGATGAAATACTGGAGCTTGATCCGCCAGAAGAAGAAAGCAACTTGCCTCCAACCACCATCGACCGGAAGCAGTTAAAAGAAGAAATCGAACTGCTCACGCGGCTGGTCAATTGGGCGCGCAGCATCGGCACTGATACTAAAACCCGCAGTCTGTTGAGTGCCTTGGAAATCGGTTTTCAGCAAACGGCTACGACCGGCGCCCAGCGCAAGGCCCTTATCTTCACGGAATCACGCCGCACCCAAGGCTACCTAAAAGACTATCTGGAAGCCAACGGCTATGCGGGCCAAGTGGTGCAATTCAGCGGCACCAATAACAGCCCGGAAGCTACGGCCATTTATCAAAATTGGCTCATTGCCAACCAGGGCACGGGCCGGATCGCCGGTTCCAGAGATATTGATATTCGCACCGCGCTGATTGAGCATTTCCGCGACCAGGCCAGCATTATGATCGCCACCGAAGCTGCGGCCGAAGGCGTCAATATCCAATTCTGTTCCCTGGTCATCAACTACGATCTGCCCTGGAACCCGCAGCGGGTCGAGCAACGGATTGGCCGCTGTCACCGTTATGGGCAACTTCATGACGTGGTAGTGATCAACTTCCTCAATGAACGAAACGTTGCCGACCGTCGCGTGCTGGAACTGCTGACCGAAAAATTCAACCTGTTCAGTGGTGTTTTTGGCGCCTCCGATGATGTGCTGGGAAGCATCGAATCAGGTGTGGATTTTGAAAAGCGCATACTCTCCATTTATCAGGAATGCCGGACTCCGGCGGAGATCGATACCGCTTTCAAAGCACTGCAAGCGGAAATGGACGAACGCATCCAGGCCCGGATGAATGACACCCGCAAAATGCTGCTCGAAAACTTTGACGAAGACGTGCATGAGCGACTACGTGTCCAGTTGCACGATGCAAAAGTCCAGCTTGACCGCTTCAGTAAACGCTTCTGGTCCGTTACCCATTTTATGCTGAAGGACCGGGCGCAATTTGACGATGCTGCTCTGGCTTTTGATCTTACCAACCCTCCTGCGCAAAATATTGCCGCGGGTCGCTATCACCTGATTTCCAAGGCGACACCCAGCGCCAATAAGCCGCACACCACGGAAACAGCCGAGGAATTACGGGCAGGATACGGCACATTTCTTTATCGCCTTTCGCATCCGCTCGGCGAATTGGTCATCGACCAAGCAAAATCGCTGGACACGCCACCGACCCGCATCGTTTTTAATGTCAGCCAGCACCCCACCCGCTTGCACCTAATCGAAGCACTACGCGGCAAACACGGGTATCTTGCCCTCACCGCTCTGGCCATTGAAAGCTATGAGCGTGAAGAGCACCTGCTTTTTTCCGCCATTGATGGTCAGGGGCAACCTCTGGACCAAGAAACCTGTGAGAAGCTGTTTAACTGTCTCGCCGAAAATGCCGGCTCGGCCGACATCCCCGAGGCAATAACCCAAAGACTCACCGCAGAAGCACAGCGACACAGCAAAGCCACCATCAGTCAGTCTTTGGAGACGAACAACCAGCACTTCAACGAGGCGCGGGAAAAACTGGAAAAGTGGGCGGATGATTTGGTGCTGGCAGCCGAAAAGGCCCTGAAAGATACCAAGGAGCAAATTAAGATTTTGCAACGCCAAGCCAGACTCGCCACCAATCTTGACGAACAGCATGAAATCCAGCAAAAGATCCAAAAGCTGGAAAAACAGCAACGCCGCCAGCGGCAAGAGATTTTCCAGGTTGAAGACAGCATCATTGAAAAGCGCGATGGCTTGATAGAATCGCTGGAGCGCCGCCTCACTCAAAAAACCGAATCCGCCCGACTGTTCACCATTGAATGGTTAGTCGTTTAATGAATGGCCAATGATTATTGCCCATTATCCATTGGAGATTGGAAACTATGCCATCTGTCCAACAACTTCGTAGCCGCCTTCTGAAGAAGCTCTCCGAGCTGTTCCAGCTCGATCAGCCGGATCTCGATTTCGGCTTTTACCGCATCATGCATGCCAAGGCGCAAGAAGTGCAAGACTTCATCGGTACCGATCTGCTGAAAATCGTGGCGGATGCCTTCGGCGATGTTGATGAAGCCCGCAAGGCCGAACTGCAAGGTGCCTATAAAAAGGCCATGCAAACGGCTAAGGACTTCGGCGCCCCCAATCCAGAGGAAACCGAACCGGTTAAAAAAGCCAAGGCCGCCCTGGATGCCGTCAAGGATACCACCAGCGCCGAGGCGGATATCTATGACCATCTGTATCGCTTTTTTGAGCGCTATTACGACGATGGGGACTTCATTTCCCGCCGCTATTACACCCGCGAGACGTCCGGCAAGGCAGCGCCCTTTGCCGTGCCTTATAACGGCGAGGAAGTGAAGCTGCACTGGGCTAACGCTGACCAGTACTACATCAAGTCGGCCGAATATTTCTCCAACTTCACCTTCGATTTACGGCAGGCAAAGGAAGTCCAGACAGCCAAGGACAGTCTGCCGACGACAGGCACGGAATTACCCCTCAAGGTCCATTTCCGGGTTATTGAGGCCAGCGAGGGCGAGCATGGCAATGTGAAGGCAACAGACGCCGCCAAACGATTTTTCATACTCCATGCCGATAAACCGGTGAATATGACCGATGCCGGTGAGTTGGTCGTCAATTTTGAGTACCGGCCCGACCTGGAAAAATCAGGGCAGGAAAACACCTGGCGGGACAAGCGCAACGCTGAAGCGACCGAGACCATACTGGCGCGTCTTCAGGCTTTGGCCGCAGCAGGTGGAGAACCAGAAAAACAGGTCGCGGAGTATATGCGATTGCTGAAGGTTCCCGCACCCACCGACAGCGACAAGAAGCGCCCCGTGCTGGCCAAGTACGTGAACCAATACACTGGCCGTAATACCATGGATTATTTCATCCACAAAGACTTGGGCGGGTTCCTGCGCCGGGAGCTGGACTTCTATATCAAAAACGAGATTATGCGTCTGGATGATATTGAAAATGCTGACGCCCCCGCAGTGGAAAGCTATCTGGCAAAGATTAAGGTGCTACGCAAAATTTCAGGGAAGCTGATTGACTTTCTCGCCCAACTTGAGGATTTCCAGAAAAAGCTTTGGCTCAAGAAAAAGTTCATCGTTGAAACCAATTACTGCATCACCTTGGATCGGGTTCCCGAAGGGATCTATCCCGAAGTGGCAGCCAACGAGGCGCAGTGTGAAGAGTGGATCAAGCTGTTTGCCATCGACGAGATCCAGGCCGATCTGCACACTCCTGCCTTCTCACGGCCTCTTACCGTCGAGTTCCTCAAGGCCAACAACAAGCTGGTACTGGATACCCGCTTCTTTAATGACAGCTTTAAGGCATGGCTGGTGGCGTCGATTGAGAACTTCGATGAAGCTTGCGATGGTCTGCTGATTCACTCGGAGAATTTCCAGGCATTGAACCTTTTGCAGGAACGGTATCGGGAGCAGGTAAAGTGTGTGTATATCGATCCGCCGTATAACACCGGTGGGGACGATTTTATTTACAAAGATGCTTATCAAGAAAGTAGCTGGTTAAGCTTAATGCATGATAGGTTGGGCATTTCCAGAAATCTTCTTCGAAGTGAAGGAACCTTCAATATGAGCATTGACATAAAAGAAATAGACAAAGGGATTTATTTACTAGATTCATTTTTGGGCATGGAGAACAGGAAGTCAAATATCACAATTAAAAGAGGGTCTCTTGCTGGTGCCAAAGTCATAAACCCAGGCCCGATAAATATCAGTGAGAATTTACTGGTGTATTCGGTTGATATTGGGAAATGGGCTCCTGAGAGGGCGTATCGCGAGAAAGAATATGACACAAGATATGGAACATTTATTAAAAATGTAAGCGATAATTGTAGGTTGTGGGTATTTTCTACAGTTCTCGACGAATTTGCAAAGAAGCATAACACGGATAAAGGGAAATTGAGGAAACTACTTGGGGTGGCGTATTCCGCCAAACTTCAGGAGTTCGTAATAGAGAATAGTGAAAATGTCGTGCAGCTTGCCGGATTAGATGAAAAAGCAATTAGCAAGAATGCATTAGAGCTCAAAAAGGAATCAAAACAAAAATCATCTGATGTATTCCATCTGGGTAGAGGAGATCTTAATGATTACTATTTTAAAAATGGCCAGGTAATCCTTTTCTACAAGCATAGGCTATTGAAACTTGGAGAGAAGCTTGTACCGGCTGAGCCCATTTCAGATATTTGGGACGATGTTCTGCCTAATGACCTTCATAATGAGGGCGGTGTCCAATTAAGAAAAGGAAAGAAACCAGAAAAATTTTTGCATCGTGTTGTAGAAGTAGGAAGTCAAGAACAGGAAATTGTTCTCGATTTTTTTGCTGGTTCCGCCACCTGTGGCGCTGTTTCCCAGAAGGTTAACAGGAAATGGATTAACATAGAACACAATCGATATTTTGATGACATCACTTTAAGAAGGATGAAGGCAACCATTTACGGAGACAAGTCGGGTATCACAAAAGTAGTTAATTGGAAAGGGGGAGGTTTATTCAAATACATTCGCCTAGAATCTTACGAAGACACGCTCAACAACCTGCGCCTCGACCATAACCCCCAGCGCAAAAAAGCAGTGGCAGCCAATCCTGCGCTCAAGGAAGACTACATGCTCCGCTATCTGCTCGATGTAGAGACCAGGGGCAGTCAGTCGTTGCTCAACATCGACGCCTTCGCCGATCCGACCGCCTATACCCTTAAAGTCAAAAAGCCGGGAACGGACGAGCATGCCACCCGTGCGGTCGATTTGATCGAAACCTTCAACTATCTAATCGGCCTGCGCGTGGTTCACTACGCCGCGCCGCAGGAGTTCACCGCCAAATTCAAACGGATTGAAGACCCCGAAGTCCCGAAAGATCAACAAACCAAACTCGTCCTCGACGGCAAACTGCAAGAACTTCGCGACTTCGCGTCTTCGCGTGAGGAAAAAACCTGGCGGTTCCGCAAGGTCGAGGGCTGGGTGCCCAAGGACCAGGCTAATCCTAACAACGGCCAGCGGGAAAAGGTCCTGATCGTCTGGCGCAAGCTCACCGGCGACATCGAGCAGGACAATCTGATGCTGGATGAATGGTTCCAATCGATCCGCATCAGCACCCGCGATTTCGAGTTTGACACCATCTACGTCAACGGCAGCAACAATCTGCCCAATCTGAAACTGGATGAAGAAAACTGGAAGGTCCGCCTCATCGAAGAAGATTTCATGAAACGCATGTGGGACGTGGCGGGGGCATAGGAGGATATTATGGGACGACCACTGAGTTATTTGTCAATTAGCGGTTTCAAGTCTATCCGCTCCTTGAAAGACTTTGAACTCAATAAGCTCAATCTTCTGGTTGGCGCTAATGGAGTCGGCAAAAGTAATTTTGTTTCTTTTTTTCGCATGCTCCGCGCCATGTCCGAGGAAGGTCTGGCTAATTTCGTCACCGAAAATGGCGGCGCCGATGGCTTCTTCTATAGCGGTCCTAAGGAAACCCCGGAGATTGAGGCTCATCTGAAATTTGGGCAGAACGAGTACAGGTTTACCCTGGCGCCAACTGCTGCGGTGAAATTGATGGTGAAAAAGGAAGGCGCCCTTTACACCGGAGGGGGCGGGTGGAAGCAATATGCCAGTGGAGGTACAGAATCTCAACTCAAGCAGTGGGAAGGGAAAAGGTCTGAATGGGGGCCATACCCCGGCCCGGAGCATTATGTGTATGAATCGGTTTCAAGCTGGCTGGTCTATCATTTCCACGATACAAGCACGACTGCCGGCATGCGGCGGGATCATTCCGTGCGTAATTGGCGTGAACTGCACCCCGACGCCTCAAACATTGCCTCCTTCCTGCTACGCTTGAAAACCAGGAATCCTGAATGTTTCGAAAAGATACGGGAGACTGTCCAGATCATCGCTCCTTTTTTCGACGATTTTCTTTTGGAACCGGAAAAACAAGGAGCCAACGAGGTCGTACGGCTCGAGTGGCGCCAGAAGGGCTCTTCCTACCCGTTTCAGCCATGGCAGTTGTCCGATGGAACCATCCGTTTTATCTGTTTGGCAACCGCCCTGCTCCAACCTTCTCCTCCATCGACAATCGTTATCGACGAACCCGAACTGGGCCTTCATCCTTTCGCCCTGGATGTATTAGCAGGACTGATGAGAGACGCGGCTGAACGGACCCAGCTTATCGTTTCGACTCAATCCGCCACTCTGCTGAATCATTTCGACCCTGCTGAAGTTATCGTTGTTGATCGCGAGGCGGGTTCCTCCCGATTCCGCCGGCTGGATGCCGATTCCCTGGCGGAATGGCTGAAGGATTTTGCCTTGGGTGAACTCTGGCAAAAGAACGTATTCGATGGAGGCCCGGCTCATGAGTAGAGTATTGGTACTCGTCGAAGGGCCAACCGAACGCGCGATTGTTGACCGGGTGTTCGCCCCGGAATTGGGAAACAGGGGCGTTTACATCTATCCCCGCGTCGTCGGTAAACCAGGGCATAAAGGTGGCAACAGATTTGCCACCGTTCGGCGGGAGTTGAAGGCCCTGCTTGGTCAGGAATCCGGCAGCGTGGTGACCATGCTATTCGACTATTATGGCTTGCGGGACGATTGGCCTGGTCTGGCAAGTGCCAAGGGAAAAAGACCTGAGGAGATCCCCGCTATTGTCGAACCGGCAATCGCCGCCGCAGTAGCTGAGGAAATGGGGCCTGGTTTTAACCTGAATCGTTTTATCCCGTACGTGCAGCTTCACGAGATCGAAAGCTTGCTCTTCGCAGGCCCCGGCGAAATGGCCCGGATTTTTCAACGCTCCGAACTTGAAGGGGAATTTACAAGAATTGTCGAGCAGTGCGGCGGCTGCGAGATGATCAACGATGATCCTGAAACCGCGCCTTCCAAGCGCATCCTTGGACTGTTTCCCGAATACAAGAAAGGGAGCAGTGTCAATGCCCACGCGTACCGGATCGCCCAGCATATTGGCCTTGAAAGGATGCGGCAAAGCTGCCCTCATTTCAATGAATGGCTGTCCAAGCTTGAGCAGCTTGCGTGAATAATATGGCGAAACGAAAATCAAGCAGCACTAAAACGCATAAATTTCGCAACAAGCTGTTACTCAACCAGTGGCTGCTCAGCCTGTTCGGGATTGATCCGATCACTGAGCACAAAGTAAATGGCAAAGTGGTTCGTCCCTTTCACAAATTGGCCGAACCCATCCGTGATCCGCGCCTGGAAGGGTTAGACAAGGATAATCTGCATTACTTCTACCACCATCTCGGCGATAGCCCTTTGTTTAGCTATGCCGATCCTGCGACCGATTTTCCGGGCTTTCGCATCAACCGGGATATGCTTTTAACCTACGAGCAGAACATCGTCCGCCATACCCAGGTGATCAACGAAAAACGCCACCGGCCCATTGGGTGGAAATACTACCAATGGCTGACCCTGATCTTTGTTGAAATCTATCTGGACCGTTTCTTTGGCAATCGTGAAGGGATGCTCGCCGATCTCAACGCTTTCGTTGAGCGATTCAACCGCCACTGGGACGATTATGCCGATGTGCCACCTTACAACGAGGATGATCTGAACAAGCTCTGCATGCAGAACGCCACCGGCAGCGGCAAGACGCTGCTGATGCACGTCAACCTCCTGCAATACCGGCACTATGCCAAGAAACACGGTAAGGACAAGGAGCTTTCCCGCGTCATCCTGCTTACGCCCAACGAGCGGCTCTCGGAACAACACGTCACCGAGTTTCGGGAGAGCGATATTTCGGCAGGTAGCTACCTGCAATCACGAAGTTATAGCTTGTTCAATCGTGCCCAGGGCCTTGAGCACGTGGATGTGCTGGAGATTACCAAGCTGGCAGACCAGGAAGGGCCGAACACCATCGCCACGCGAAGCCTTGGGGATCAAAACCTGCTCCTGGTGGACGAAGGCCATCGCGGCATGAGCGGCAAAGAGGAAGGCGTCTGGTTCACCCGGCGGTCCGATCTCTGCGCCAAGGGGTTTACTTTCGAGTATTCGGCCACCTTCGAGCAGGCCGTTCAGGCATCAGGCAATGCCGATTTTGAGAACAGCTACGCCAAGACGGTCATTTTTGATTACTCCTACCGGTGGTTCTATGAGGACGGTTTCGGCAAGGATTACCAGATTCTTAATATGCCAAGTACATTCGCCCAGGTTCAGTTTGCATACCTGACGGCTTGCTTGTTGAAGTTCTACCAGCAACTGCGAATTTACGAAGAGAAGACGAAGGAATTTGAGTTATTCAATCTTGAAAAACCTTTATGGGTTTTTGTTGGCAGCACAGTGTCGAAGGCCAAAGGCGGCACCAATGATGAAAAAATCGTTGCTGCTGACGTAGCCCAGATCATCTGCTTTATAGCGGAGTTCCTTGAAAACCAGACCAACAGCCAATCAACGATAAATCTTTTATTGACCGGTGGTGGGCAAGGGCTCGGGCTTCTGGATCAGGATGGCAACGACATCTTTACCGGTGCCTTTACCTATCTGGCCCGGGCCATGAATGGCGGTGAAACCGTTGAAACTCTCTATCGGGATATTCTTACCAGGCTGTTCAACCATGCCGCAGGCGGCCATTTGTCGCTGGATCGAATAAAGGGCGAATCCGGTGAAGTGGCGTTGCGCGTAGGCACAAGCGAGATGCCCTTTGGTTTGATCAACGTCGGCGATGCAAAAAGCCTCTGTGATCACGTGGCTGAGGTGGCGGAACAGAATGCTACCCGCCTGACTGTGGAAGACAGCGACTTCACCGAGGCCATGTTCGCCTCCGTAAAGGATTCCATATCACCCGTCAACTTGCTCATCGGCTCCAAGAAATTCGTCGAAGGCTGGGACTGCTGGCGCGTCAGCACCATGGGGCTGATGCATGTCGGACGTTCGGAAGGCTCACAGATCATCCAGTTGTTTGGCCGAGGCGTCCGCTTAAAAGGTTACGAATGGAGCCTGAAGCGCAGCGGTCATTCCCACGCTCCGGTTCGGCCTCCGTTTATCGAGGAGTTGGAAACCCTGAATGTGTTCGGCATCGAAGCCGACTTCATGGAGAAGTTCCGCGGGTTCCTCAATGAAGAAGGTCTCCCCGGCAATGAGCGTCGCAAGATCATTACGATCCCGCTGAATGTCACCTATGATTTCGGCAAGAAGCTCAAAATCCTCCGTCCTAAGCGGAAGGCCTCTGACGGCAAGGAATACGACTTCAAGAAGGATGCGGCGGTGCCAACAGTCGGGGATATCCCGGAATACATGATGCACAACACGGTTGTCGCCGACTGGTACCCGCGCATTCAGGCCATGCAGTCACGCGGTACATCCTTGGCGACCCAGAAGGATAAGGTGTCGATACGTGAACAGCATCTGGCTCTGCTGGACTACGACACGCTCTTTTTCGAGCTGGAGCGGTTCAAGCGCGAACGGAGCTGGTACAACTTCAACATCACCAAGGATGGCATCAAACGCCTGCTGGGGGACCCGAACTGGTACACCCTCTACCTGCCCGAAACCCGCCTGAACCCGGCAACCTTTGATGGCGTGCTTTTATTGCAGCAGGTGGCGTCCGAGCTTCTGAAGCGGTATTGCGATCACTATTACAACTATCGCAAGCGTGAATACATCGAGCCGCGCCTGGAGCTGCGCGACCTGACGCCGGATGATGACAACATCCCGCAGGAGGAGTTTTACCAGCTCATTGTGGATGGTGATGAGGAACAGGTCATCCAGGGAATCCAGCAGATCAAGAAGGATCTGGAACAGAAGAAGGATGATCTGCTGAAGGTTGGCGATCTGAACGCCTGCAATTTCGGCAAGCACCTGTTCCAGCCGCTCTTTCACATCCGGCGTGGTGGGAAAATCACCATCCTGCCTGTCGCCTTGGGCGAGAGCGAATATCAGTTTGTCACCGATCTCAAGACTTGGTGCGACGGCCACAAAGCCACTCTGGAAAAGGATGGAATGGAATTGTTCCTGCTCAGGAACATGAGCCGGGGCAAAGGCGTGGGATTCTTCGAGGCGGGGAACTTCCATCCAGATTTCATTCTGTGGATGCTCGTCGGTGGAAAACAGTATGTCACCTTCATCGAGCCACACGGCCTTTTGCACGAAGGCCCCGCCAGCGAGAAGGTTCTGTTCCACAAACAGATCAAGGATGTCGAGCAGCGCTTGAAGGACCCGACCGTGATCCTCAACAGTTTCATTCTTTCCTGGACGCGGTACCCGCAACTGAAATGGGACAACACACAGGACGAGCTCGAGGATATGCACCTGCTGTTCATGACCAATGATCGGGACAGATACATCGACAAGCTGTTTGCCAGGCTGAGGGGGATGGTTAAATGAGTAAAAAAGTATGGGGAACTCACGTTTATCGCATCGGGAACGAGGAGGACCTTGACGTCCAAGACCCCGATGAAAGCAAAAGCATCGAGCTCCAGAAAAAGCACATCGAGCCCTGGCTGGCAGCTGTTTTTCAGAGTGAGCACCTTGCCCTGCTACTCGGCAGCGGTTTCTCAAAGGCCGTTGCACATCAGGCCGGAACGAGCGCCGCTGACATGGCTTGTGACTATGATGGCTTCCCGCTGGACGACAAACTGAAGGATGCCGCCCAAAAAGCCGCTGAGGCCATGGGCCGTGGCGAGGCAAATATTGAGGATCAAATCCGCGCTGCCAATGCGTTGGCCCAAGGTTTGAAAATCCTGGGAGATGCCCGCCATGCCAAAATCACCAACGCGCTTGACGCTCTATTCAAAAAGTTTCTGAACGGGATCTCTAAAACAGAGCGGGACCTGAAATCAGCTATTGAAAAATGCGCAGCTCCTGAACCAGCGGATGTCGATGCTGGGGCCGGAGACGAAACGGAGGAAGAAACATCGGAAAAGCTCGATCCGCTTGTAATGCTCGTCTCGTTTCTGCTCAGCTTTTCTAGCCGAACAGCGACCAGGGAGCGCCTCCATATCTTCACGACCAATTACGACCGGTTGATCGAATATGGTGCGGATCTGGCGGGGCTTCATTTACTTGATCGCTTCGTCGGCTGCCTCGAACCGATTTTCAGGTCCTCACGTTTGGATATCGATATGCATTACAACCCGCCTGGCATACGTGGCGAGCCACGCTACTTGGAGGGCGTAGTTCGTCTAACCAAACTTCACGGGTCATTGGACTGGGTTTACCGAAACGGCTTTGTAAGAAAAGTTGGTTTGCCATTCGGGCCGCAGGATGACCATCCGGCGATTAACGAACAGCCAAACGATTCCGTGATGATTTATCCGAACTCGGCCAAGGACCGAGAGACCTCTGAATATCCCTACGTTGAACTTTTCCGAGATTATGCTGCTGCGGTCTGTCGACCGAACTCGGTACTTGTCGCCTATGGCTATGGCTTTGGTGACGAACACATCAACCGCACCATCGCCGACATGCTGACAATTCCATCGACACACATTGTCATCATTTCCTATGGCGATGAAGGCGGTCGAATCAGCTCTTTCTGTAAACAGGTCGGCAGGAAGGCGCAGATATCATTGTTGATCGGGCCGCACTTCGGGAACATGCCCACACTTGTCGAAAATTATCTGCCGAAGCCCGCAATAGACCGCATCACCATCCGGCAGACCGAATTGCTTCGAAATCGAGGCTGGGAACCAGCCTCCCACAAAAGCGGGGAGGAAGAGGCATGACCTCACCGATTTCCAAGATTTCATCCCTGACAATTGGGACGGTAGAGAGTGTTGCCCCAGATGAAATCAAGGTTTTGCTGGACGTTGATTCTCCAAGAAATACTGCCCTCAACACTGGCGTCCCGACTCCATTCCCGAGAATAAACAGTTTCGTTCTGCTGCCCAACGAATCCGGCGCTGTCGTCGGGATAGTCGTGTGGCTGGGGGTAGAAAGATCGGCCTATCCCAAACGACAAGGGCTCAAGGATTTCGGCCTGATCGACTTGCCATTTCCACTGCGCAAAATGACAGTCTGCCCGATTGGAACACTTCTTTCGGAAAAGAATAAATGGCGGCTTGAAAGAGGCGTTCAGAGCTTCCCATCAGTTGGCGATCCAGTAATTCTGCCAACAAGGGATCAAACCATTGCCATAGTTACCGGCCAAGGCAAGGATAGCCGCGTTCCGCTGGGGACCTGTCCTATCGCGCATGATGCGCCAATCGCGGTTGACCCTGACAAGCTATTTGGACGCCATCTTGCCGTGTTGGGAAACACTGGCAGCGGTAAGTCTTGTACCTTGGCGGCCTTGGTGCGATCTGCCGTTGAATCGGCGCAGAAATCCATCAAGATACCCGAGCGTCCGGAGGGTGACGAGGAAGCTCAAAATGGGCAAGACAATCCAAACGCACGCTTCATAATTCTTGATCCTAATGGCGAGTATTCGAAATGTTTCCAGGACTTGGGAGCGGGATGCCGGGTATTTCAGGTTCCACCAATTACTAACGCCGATGCTACTGAATTTACTTTGCCTGCGTGGATGTGGAACAGCTCAGAGTGGGCAGCGGTTGCTCAGGCGGCACCACGCGCTCAAAGGCCGTTGTTGCAGGAGGCATTACGAAATCTAAGGTCGAATAAGCAAATAACGCTTACCATAGAAAATCGACTGAGGGCTCGTTGCAAGTCGCTAAAGTCTTATCTGTTGCAGTTTGCTGGCACAGGCGCATCAGGTTTTCCTATCAATAACAATTGCGGACAGCAACTAAGCCGCTTTATAGAAGATATTTCGTCTTACTGCTCCACTCTCACCGGTGACATTAAAGCAAAAACAGATCGTGCAGCGGCAGCCATTACTCAAGTAGTCGATAGCAGGAAATGGACCAGCGGTGGAAGAACAGGCTTTAACGATTTTGGCGACAACGATTTAAATACAGTGGACCAATGGATTGAAAATATCTTCCAAGGATTTCCGCAAGGCGAAGATGGTGGAACGGTAAACGAAGATTCTCCACTGCCCTTTGATCCTCAGGTGTTGGCTGAGCATCTCGAGTCACTGGCAATGCAAGAAGGTGGATCGGCGTCCCAATTCATCTCGACTCTGACGATGCGAATCAAGGGGCTAATGTCAGATCCGAGAATGAATGGCGTCATCAACCCAGTTTCCGCAGTATCTCTGAAAGATTGGCTCGATCTTCATGTCGGCTCCGATGGTGGCGCAAACGGTCCTGTGGCCGTAATAGACCTGTCCCTTGTTCCTTATGAAATTCTCCATCTCGTTATCGCTGTTTCCTCACGGCTAATACTGGAGTCACTACAGCGTTACCGGAAACTCAACAACAAAAACTTACCCACCGTACTCGTCCTGGAAGAAGCACATACCTTCGTGGCAAAGAGGCTTCCTCATGGCGACGAAATCCCAAGTCCCGCAGATATGTGTCGAGGAATCTTTGAGCGAGTCGCGAGGGAGGGCCGCAAATTCGGATTGGGGCTTGTGTTGTCATCTCAGAGGCCTTCTGAACTATCAGAAACCGTACTGTCTCAATGCAACTCTTTCCTTCTCCACCGGATCACGAATGATCGAGATCAAGAGCTGATCTCCAGTTTGGTTCCTGATAATGCACGCGGACTGCTTCGGGAGCTGCCCAGTCTCCCTACACGCCATTGCATTCTGCTGGGCATCGCCTCAAAGGTCCCCACGCTCGTCGAGGTGAAACATCTGGAGGACGGTCAAAGACCGGAATCTGATGATCCGGATTTCTGGGATGTCTGGACCAACAAGAAACCTCGCCCAATTGATTGGGACAAAATCACCAGCGATTGGATCGGAGCGGAAGCTGATGACGATTCTGCGCAGGAAGGCGGGGATACCCAATGAATCAGAAATTTTCTCCGCTCAGATTGCTCCATACATCAGACTGGCACATTGGGCGCACTCTTTACGGCAGAAAACGCTACAAGGAGTTCGATTCTTTTCTGACCTGGCTGGCGGAAACGATTCAGCAGAATGAAATTGATGCCCTGCTGGTGGCGGGTGACATCTTTGACACCAGTGCCCCAAGCAATCGCGCCCAGGAGCTCTATTACCGTTTTCTGTGCCGGGTGGCCGCTTCATCCTGTCGACATGTTGTTGTCGTCGGAGGCAACCACGATTCGCCGTCCTTTCTCGATGCTCCCAAGGAGCTGCTCAAAGCCCTTGATGTCCACGTGGTCGGCAGTAGCAATGAAGCCCTGGAAGACGAAGTGCTGGTGCTTCGGAATGAGCAGGCTGCTCCGGAACTGATTGTCTGCGCCGTGCCTTATCTCCGTGACAGAGATATCCGCGTGGCGGAAGCTGGTGAGAGTGTCGAGGACAAGGAGCGAAAGCTAATTGACGGAATCCGCAATCATTATGTCGCCGTCGCTGCCCTAGCCGAACAGAAGCGAGAGGAACTCGGGTCAGATATTCCCATCGTTGCCTTGGGACATCTTTTCACCGCTGGCGGACAAACCGTCGACGGCGATGGCGTGCGCGAACTCTATGTTGGCTCTCTGGCTCATGTGACGGCCGGAATTTTCCCTGCGGGCTTTGATTACCTGGCGCTTGGACACCTCCACGTCCCGCAGAAGGTGAACGACCTTGAGACCATCAGGTACAGCGGCTCTCCTCTGCCCATGGGGTTCGGAGAGGCAAAACAGCAGAAGCGCGTTTGCCAGGTTGAGTTCCACAGCACGGCTGCATCCGTACAGCTGATCGACGTGCCGGTGTTTCAAAAACTCGAGCGGGTCAAGGGAGACTGGAACGGCATCTCAAGCCGAATCCTCGAATTGTCGGTAACCGGCTCCCAAGGCTGGCTCGAAGTCATTTACGAAGGTGACGAAGTCATTGGCGACCTGCGCGATCGTCTGGAGGCTGCCATTTCCGGGACACAAATGGAAATCCTCCGGATAAAGAACAACCGCATCATCGATCGCGTGCTGGGACAAATCCATGCAGAGGAAACACTCGACGACCTGAACGTGAACGAAGTGTTCGAACGATGCCTCGCCGTTCATGACGTGCCTGAAGACCAGCGGCCGGAACTGCTCCGCGCCTACCAGGAAACGCTCTCGTCTTTCAATGAAGACGACAGGCAAGCGGAATAGAGAGGCTGTCGATGAGAATACTGCAGGTACGCTTCAAGAACCTGAACTCACTGGTCGGCGAATGGCAAATCGACCTGACGCACCCGGCCTTCGCGTCTGACGGCATCTTCGCCATCACCGGCCCCACCGGTGCGGGGAAAACCACGATCCTCGATGCTATTTGCCTCGCCCTTTACGGACGGACGCCTCGCCTGAATAAGGTCACCAAAAGCGGAAACGAAATCATGTCCCGCCAGACCGGCGAATGCTTTGCCGAGGTGGCCTTCGAAACCCAGACTGGGCGTTACCGGTGTCACTGGAGCCAACATCGAGCACGCAAGAAGCCGGATGGCGAACTACAGGCCCCGAAGCACGAAATTGCCAATGCCGATTCCGGTGAAATTTACGAATCCAAGATCAGAGGTGTCGCTGACCAGATCGAGTCCGCTACCGGTATGGATTTTGACCGTTTTACCCGTTCCATGTTGCTGGCCCAGGGCGGCTTCGCAGCATTCCTCCAAGCGACGCCAGATGATCGGGCTCCAATCCTAGAGCAGATAACGGGCACAGAGATCTACAGCCATATATCCATCCGTGTCCATGAGCGCCAGCGCGAAGAGCGGGATAAACTGAACCTCCTCCAGGCTGAAACGGCAGGAATCGTGATTCTTGAGCCGGAGCAGGAAAAAGAGATTGGGCAGGCACTCGAGATAAAGCAGAAGGAGGAGGCAGACCTTGCCGCCAAGTCCGCTGACACAGGGAAGGCCATTGTATGGCTCACCACCATCGATGGTCTGAAGAAGGACATCGTCAATCTGGCCGACGAGGCAAGCAAGCTGCAAAGCGATATCGATGAGTTCAAGCCGGATCGTGAAAAGCTCAACCAGGCTTTGAGCGCAGCCTCTCTGGATGGCGCATATGCAACGCTTACAGCTATCCGAAAACAGCAGGTGGATGACAGCGAAGCTTTGAAAGCTGAGGGAGAGGCTGTTCCTGGCTTGGAATCCTCCGCCAAGGAACGGGCCGAGGCACTGAAATCGGCTGAACTACAAACCGTTCGCGTCAAGGAGCAGCTGAAAGCGGCCGCGCCTACATTGCAGAAGGTTCGCTCCCTCGATCAGAAAATGGCCGATCAGAAAAAGGCTATCACGGAAGGAGATGAAGGCTGTAAGAAGGATGCGGCAAAGATTGATGCAGAAAAAAAAGCCCAGCTCGAAGAACAGGGGAAACGCGGCAAGGCTCATGAGACGCTGGAACTTGTTGACGGCTACATCAAGGAGCATGCACGGGATGAATGGCTGATTAGCGGTCTTGCTGGTGTTGAAGAACAGTTCGGCGGCCTGCTCTCCAGGCAAAATGAAATCCTTCAAAAAGAGACCGATCAAGAAAAGGCCGCGAATGCTTTTGAAAAGACGTCAAAGTCACTCGATGACCGCTTGACGCAATCCGGCATTCGGAAGCAGGGGCTGGAGGACGCATCAAAACAGCTTCAGCAGGGCAAAGAGGCATTGAGCCACCTGTTGGGGGACCGCTCGTTGCGGGAATACCGCACCGAGAAGGAAACCCTGCTGCGTGAAATGGCCTTCCTGACGAAAATAGCGGAGCTTGAAGATCTCCGGGCAAAACTGGAAGACGACAGGCCTTGTCCACTCTGTGGCGCGACCGAGCACCCCTTCGCGGAAGGGAATGTTCCCGTCCCCGATGAAACCGAACAGAAGATCGACGCTCTGACCAAGCTGATCAGCAAAGCTGAGGGTCAGGAAGCCGCCATCCAGAAACTCGAAGAAGCAGAACGCTTGGCCCGTAACAACCTGGCGGAGGCTGAAAAGCAGGAGTCAGCAGCGGCGAATGACAAGAAGGCTGCCGAGAAAGCCCTTGCCGATGTGAACGAGGACCTGGAAAAACTCCGGGCTGATTTTACCGAACGTAAGCAGGCCGTATCGAGAAAACTCCTGCCGCTTGGTCTTGCGGACATCCCCGAAACGGACATTTCATCACTGCTCGAGACCCTCAGAGCGCGGCTGAAGGCATGGCAGGCCCAGGTCAAGAAAAAGGCGGACATCGAGAAACAGATTGCCGATCTCGGCAGCGATGTGAAGCGTCTGGATGCGGTTATCGAAACCCAAAGCACCGCCCTGGCCGAAAAGCGGGATCGTCTGGATGCCTTGAAAAAGGAACTCGCCACCGGAAGTGATGAACGTAATGCACTGTACGACGACAAGAATCCCGACGATGAGGAGCTCCGTTTGAACAAGGCGATTTCTGATGCCGAAGGTGCCGAAAAGCAGGCCAGAGAACGACACAATGAGCTCCAACAAAAATGGAATACCGCGAAGGCCCATGTCGAATCTCTGAATAAACGCATCGACCAACGAGAGCCGGAAATGAGAGGGCTGGAAATTTTTTTCTCCGCAGCGCTCGCGCCCATTGGCTTTTCAAATGAAGAACAGTTCCTGGCGGCCATACTGCCCTCTGAACGTAGGACAGAGCTGACGGCTACGGCCAAGGATCTGGATGAGTGTCAAACAGATCTGAAAGCCAGACAGAAGGATCGGGAAACGCGCCTGACCACGGAACTTGCTCGGAAGGTTACCGACAAGTCGCTGGAAGAGCTCGAACCCCAATTCAAAGAGTACGAGAAATCCCTGAAAGAGCTTCGTGACATCATTGCCGGTTTCAAGCACAAACTGAGTGAAAATGCCGCCGCCAAAGAGCGGATAAAGAAGAAACAAGCGGCTATCGAGGCCCAAAAAACAGAGTGCCGCAGGTGGGAAAACCTGCACGAATTGATCGGCTCCGCAGACGGTAAGAAATACCGCAATTTTGCCCAGGGGCTGACCTTCGAAATGATGATTGGTCACGCCAACCGACAACTGCAGAAAATGACCGACCGCTACTTGCTGATCCGTGACGATGCTCAGCCTCTGGAACTCAACGTGGTTGACAACTACCAGGCTGGGGAGATTCGGTCCACGAAGAATCTTTCCGGCGGCGAGAGCTTTATCGTCAGCCTGTCCCTGGCTCTGGGTTTATCACATATGGCCAGCAAGAATGTTCGGGTGGATTCGCTGTTCCTGGATGAAGGCTTCGGCACACTGGACGAGGAAGCCCTCGACACCGCCTTGGAAACCCTCGCGGGCCTGCAGCAGGACGGCAAGCTGATCGGCGTCATTTCACACGTGCCTGCCTTGAAGGAGCGGATCAGCGCGCAAATCCAGGTAACGCCTCAAACCGGAGGCAGGAGCCAGATATCCGGGCCTGGATGCGGCAAGTTGAACGCTGCAGTACGGGCCATAGAAGCAGGTTACATTGAGAATGCCTGACAATTTCAAAACTGCAAAATCTGCTCTCGCCAAGCTCCATCAAGACATGGAGGCCATCAACCGGCTGTCCAACCCGTCCTACCTGAGCGTGATCGAGCAGATGGAACGTACGCTGGAACCCATCCGTCGTCAGCAGTTGGAAATCAGTCGCGCCCTCGAACTGTCTGGAGCAGCGGCCCGGACACAGGAGATCGTCATTGCTAATCAACACTGGCAGGAGTTGATAAAGCAGCCCACCGCAACAAGCTGTATTGCCGAAAGTCTTGCGGCTGCACATCAGTCATGGCTTGAGCGTATCAAGCCCATACAGCACGATTTCTCGCACCTTTCACAGCTTCAAGCATCCGCCAAGCTGGCCCTGTGTGACACATCCCTGCGGCTTGCCGCCACGGAACGGCTCATGGCAGGCATCGATTTCGAGGCGATAAGGAGTCGTTTCCAAATCGAGAAACCGGTCATCTCGGGGCTGGAAAGCTCGATAGCCCACGTGGCCACCTCGTATGGGAGTTTGGCAGAGGCACTGCGTGAGATATCCGACATCACTCGTCTGCCTGCCTTCGTTTTGCCTGGGGCAACCCGTGAAATATACACCACGAGCTTCGCGCTCGAGACCCTTCGCCCTTTGGATGAACGGAATGAGGATGAGGCAGAAACGAAAATTCAGCTTGTCGCCGAAGCTGAGCTGGAAACATCAGGCTGCATCGCTCTTCTGCAGCATGTCGATCCAGGGCTCGCTCGGCCGTATATCGGCGCTCGGGATGCCCTGCATGGTAACAATGCCGACCGGGCAAGGCACATACTGAGCTCGCTCAGGGAGCTGTGGAATCATCTGCTCAGACGATTGGCTCCCGACGATTCCGTTGCCGCATGGATACCGGGGATTGCCAATCAGAAGGACCTATTACATGAGGGCAAACCAACCCGCCGAGCCAGGGTACTGTATATTTGTCGCGAGCTGAACAGCGATCCTCTGACCGACTTTCTGATGCACGATACCCGGGCGCTGGTGAAGCTGATCGAGCTTTTCAACCGGGTCCATGAGTTGGAGACAGAGCTGACCGATGAACAGCTCAGGGCTATTGTCCTCAAGACCGATTCGTGGCTGATGTACATATTGCAAATCTCGGCGGGAAATTTCCGTAGATAATGATCATGTAAACAGGAGGAGACCATGCCAAACAAACCAGGATCACATCATGTTGTGCCCAACGCCGATGGCGGATGGGACGTCAAGAAAGACGGCGCGATTCGTAGCAGCGGCCATTTTGACAAGAAGCAGGAAGCCGTCGATGCCGGACGTAAGATCAGCCAGAATCAAGGCACCGAATTCTTCATCCACGGCAAGGACGGGAAGATCCAGAACAAGGACAGCCACGGAAACGATGCGTACCCTCCCAAGGGATGATCTCTTAAGGGTTCCTTGAAAAATAGGGCGTGAGTTTTCTCGCTATTTCTCAATTTAACTTGTTGTATTTACGTAAATATAGTATATTTATGGCTCTTCATCAAGAGGTCGTCAACTTCAAGCAAGGACACCCATAATGATACAGCCCGGATTTTTCGACTTTGAGAATCGTTTGCACAAAATTGACAGCAATGGTGATCCTCTCTCCAGGATATCTGCCACTGTTGACTGGGAGATGTTCAGGCCGGAGCTTGAAAAAGCCAGGAACAAGGCCAAGAAGTCCAACGCTGGGGCCAAGCCTTACGACGCCGTCTTGATGTTCAAGGTGCTGATTCTGCAGTCCCTTTATAATCTCTCGGACGAGGCGCTGGAGTTTCAGATACTTGACCGCCATTCCTTTTGCCGCTTTCTCGGATTGCATCTGTGCAGCAAAGTGCCGGATGCAACGACGGTCTGGCGATTCAGGGAAGACCTGATAGCGGCGAAGGTTGTTGACACACTTTTCGAGAAATTTGACAATCATCTTCGGGCAAATGGTTTCGAGGCGCGGAAAGGTCAGATCATTGATGCCAGCATTGTGAATGTACCCAAGCAACGCAACAGCCGGGAGGAAAACGAACAGATCAAGGCCGGTGAAATCCCCGCTGACTGGCGCGAAAACAAGAAGCGCCAAAAAGATACGGATGCCCGATGGACGAAGAAAAACGGTAAGAGCTTTTTCGGCTACAAGAATCATGTTGTCGTAGATGTGAAGCATAAGCTTATCCGCGGGTTCGTGGTGACTGATGCCGCAGTTCATGACAGCAACGTATTTGAGCAGTTGCTCGATGAAGCCAACACCAGTCGTGACGTATGGGCTGACTCGGCCTATCGGTCGGAGGAGAAGTTGAACTATCTTGCGGAAGAAGGCTGGCGGGAACACGTACAGCGCAAGGGTTGTCGCAATCGCAAGCTGACTAAATGGGAGCAACGCGGGAATCGAACCAGGGCGAAAACTCGTTCTCGCATTGAGCATATCTTTGGGGTTCAAATGCAAAGAGCCGGCAACCTCATACTGCGCACTATCGGCAGCGTCCGGGCCAGGGCAAAGATCGGTCTTAGAAATTTGGCGTATAACCTCGACAGATTCGGAATGCTCACCGCGATATAGGGCGGTTTTGCGATTTGAAGGAGCGCCAACGGCCTTCCGGAAGTGATATCCGGGGCAGAGATTGTAAGTTTCTGAGAATGAATTCATAGCAAAAAAACTATTTACTCCGCCTTGGGGGTGAATAAACGATTATTCAAGGTGCCCTTAAAATTGTTCATAATATGGTCTTAAAAGAGAAACATAAATGGACCTTCGCCCCACGTTTTCGGCGCCAAGCCTTTGGCTGGCGTTCTCAGCCGGCGATTCAGAGGGTTGAGGAAGCGGTGGCCGAAATTAAGGCGGCGGCCAGGCAGGATCCTGTTTTGGGGGCGGAAGGGGCGGTGCTGTTTTTGGGAAAAGTCTCTTCGGCCCTGGAGCAGGTGGACAGCTCCTCCGGGGCCATCGGCTCGGCGGTAAATTATGCCATCGCGACACTGGTACCGATTATCGCCAAAGCCCCGGTCGATGAGGCGACTCGCAGCGGCTGGCTCGATCGGCTGTGGAAGGCGGTGGAAGAGGACGACATCCCCTACATCGAAATGCTGCCCGAGTATTGGGGCCAGTTATGCCACACTCCGGAATTGGCCTCGCGTTGGGCCGATGAGCTGATTCACCCCGTCCGCTACACCTGGTCACAGGATAAGAAAGCAGGGGGCGGCTACTTCAAGGGCACTTCTGCTTGTATGAGCGCCCTTTGTACCGCAGGCCGCTATTCTGAGGTTCTTTCCCTTCTCGAGCTCGCCCCATACAAGTTCTGGCATTACCGGCAATGGGGCGTCAAGGCTCTGATCGCCATGGGCAAGCGGGCCGAGGCCCTGCGCTACGCAGAGGAGTCGCGGGGGATCAATGAGCCGGTGGCCGCGATTGCCACGGCCTGCGAAGAGATTCTGCTCGATAGCGGCCTGGGCGAAGAGGCCTATCAACGCTACGCCATTGAGGCCAACCAGAAGACCACCTACCTGGCGACCTTCCGTGCCATTGCCAAGAAGTACCCGCACAAGGCGGCAAGCGAGATTCTTACGGACCTGGTGGCAAGTACCCCTGGGCAAGAGGGGAAATGGTTTGCCGCAGCCAAGTCGGTCGGGTTATTTCGTGAGGCCATCGAATTGGCCAACCGGACACCGTGCGATCCGAAAACTTTGATCAGGGCGGCGCGGGACATGAAAGGCAAAGAACCGCTCTTTGCCGTCGAGGCAGGCGTTGCCGCGCTGCGCTGGCTGATTGCCGGCTATGGCTACGAAATCACGAGCCTCGATGTGCGTGATGCGTACGATCACACCATGGACGCGGCCCGCAACGCCGGTTGCCCTGAGGAAACTATGACGCGCTTGCGAACCTTGGTGGCAGGCGACATCTCCGGTGATCGGTTTGTCAGCAGGATTCTTGGAGCGGTGCTTGTAATTTCAGGAAAATAATATTATTGGCCCCTGGACAAGGGGCTTTTTGCGAGACAGATGAGCAGATATCAATATCAAATTTCAGAGAAACCTGATCAGGAAATATGGGTCTGTGAGACCTGCAAGAAAGGGAAGAGCCAACTGATCTTGACGGGGAAATGGAAAC
>Ga0208863_1000813_pt1 | contig 24568 bp, 26 predicted proteins | sample RifOxyD3_FD_184040 | JGI IMG/M metagenome (GOLD analysis project Ga0208863, IMG submission 184040) | Soil microbial communities from Rifle, Colorado - Rifle Oxygen_injection D3 (SPAdes) | ecosystem: Environmental > Terrestrial > Deep subsurface > Rock core/Sediment | place: Rifle, Colorado...
GCCTCAAAATCTTCTGCACCATACGCTCCTACCTTGCCACCATGCACAAACAAGGCGAAAACATCTTTGATGCGCTGATACAAGCCTTCCGTGGATGCGTTACCTCGCCTCGTTTTGCGTGAATGGGTGGGTATCTGAGTAGTTCTGATGAGCGAAACTCAGGCTGCTTGCAGTGCGCTCTGCATCTTACTCAAGGCCTTTTGCTCGATTTGGCGTATACGCTCGGCTGAGACGTTGAATTCAGCGGCCAGATCATGCAGTGTGGCGCTGCCGTCCTCGCCTAGCCAGCGCGCTTCAACGATGCGGCGGCTGCGTTCATCTAGACTCGCCAGTGCGTTGGCAAGTCCGGTCGTTTGCAGGTGCTCTCTTTCGGTGCTCTCCAGTATATTCGATGGCTCATGCTCTTCGTTATCCGCTAAATACTGGATGGGCGAGTAACTGTCTTCTTCATCCGCACCTTGAGGATCGAGCGCCATTTCGTGACCAGCAAAACGCGACTCCATCTCAACCACGTCTTTTTCGCTGACATTCAGTTGCGTGGCGATTTCGCTGATCTGCTGCGGTTTGAGTGAGCCTAAGCCTTGCTTCAGGCTGCGCAGGTTGAAGAACAGCTTGCGTTGCGCCTTGGTTGTGGCAATTTTGACCATGCGCCAGTTGCGCACGACGAACTCATTGATTTCGGCGCGTATCCAGTGAAGTGCGAAGGACACCAGGCGTACGCCATAATCCGGATCGTAATGTTTAACAGCCTTCATCAGGCCGATATTGCCTTCCTGAACCAGATCTGCTTGAGGGAGTCCATAGCCGGCATAGCCGCGTGCCACACTGACCACCACGCGCAGATGTGACATGACCAGTTGACGGGCTGCATCCAGATCGTTGTCCTTGCGGTAACGCGTTGCCAGTGAAAATTCCTCTTCCTGTGATAACACAGAAAAGCGTTTCACCAGCTGGATATAGCTTTCCAGACTGCCAGCGCCGGTTGGTACGGGTAAACTGGTCGCGAAATTCATAGGAAAATCCTCCTAAACAAGTTCATTTAAACACGCTGTCTGAGAGTGCCGGGATGAAAATTGGTTCATCCTGTGTCGGTGAGAAATGTCCGCGTTTCGGCAGGACATTTCATTGGTATGGAGAGTAATCAATTATTCACGGTGTTCTGTGCAGAATAAGGTTTGCTGTGTTAATACTTGAGGCTGATATGATCTTGTTAAACTATTCTGAAGCCGGTGTTTCCGAGTTCATCACGCTCCCTGCGCCCCAGCCTGCGATGGCGATGCCGAAGATCACGCAGATCATGCCCAGTTCTTTGCTGAGTAAGAAACCACCCACCAAAAATAAAGCGATTGCGACCAGCAGTGCAGGTACCATTTTTTTGCAGTTCGATTGTTCCATGATGACTCCAGTCAATAGTTAGGTGTTTACACTTGCTGACAACCTAAGTGATCGGTAAGTGCCAAGGTCGTTCATTGTTCTTAAAAAAAGTGCTGTTGTCAACTGCCAGATGCAAAGCTAATGGGCAATTCTCGATAAATGTCGTCCTACCGACAGCCATGCGCCCAGCCAGCCCAAGTAGACAGAGAACAGCAGTAGTGAAAGGCTGTCGGCTGCGGATAAGGGTTGCAGGGCGAAATTGCTGGCGTAGAGTTGTGAGAGGGTGATCAGCGGCGCCTGTAGTAAATGCAAGCTCAGAGTGATGATCAGCCAGGCTGCAATGCCGCCTAGCAAGCCTTGCATCGCACCGAAATACAGAAATGGTCTCCGGATGAAGGCGTCGGTTGCGCCTATGAGTTTGGAAACCTGAATTTCATCGTCCTGAGTTAAGATTTGCAGACGTATGGTGTTGAAGGTGATAGCGATCAGTCCCAGACTCAGCAAGCTGGCCAGTATCAGCACCGCGATGCGGGCAAATTCGAGCAGTGCGTCCATTTTGTACGCCCAGGCTGAATCCAGTTGCGCGTGTTCTACGGCCGGCAAGCGCTGAAGCGCGTTGCGCAGCTCGTTCAGCGATTTTGCATCGGTTAGTTTGGGTGTGATGATATAGGCATCCGGCAGTGGATTGGTGCCGAGTCCTGCGATGACATCTTCGAGTCCAGTTCGTTCCTTCAGTTTTTCCAGTGCAAGGGATCGGGAGATGAATTCTGCATTGGCGACACCCTCGTGTTGTCCCAGTAGGCGGCGCAATTTGCTCACTTCATCCTGTGCGGCATCCATTGCCAGGAACAGGCTGATCTGTGGAGCGCCGGACATTTGTGCAACCAGGCCTTGTGCGTTTTGCAGCAGGACGTACATGCCGGTAGGCAGGCTAAGTGCAATGCCGATTACCAGGATATTCAGGAAGCCAGCGACAGGGGAAGCGAATATCCGCCGGAAGGCGGTAAGCAGATTGGTGAGTTTTTGTGTGAGTAACTGCATCATGTGGCCTCCGTAGCGATTGCGTGCGCCTCGCCGGGCGTCTGTATTTCACCCTGTTTAAGGGCGATTACGCGCACCTGGTCATCGCGTAGCACGCCCACATCATGCGTCGAAATCAGCAGGGTGACGCCGACCTGATGGAAAGATTTGAAGATAGCCATGATTTCCTGTGCATATTCGGCATCCAGATTGCCGGTCGGTTCGTCGGCCAGCAAAATGGAAGGACGATTGACGATGGCGCGAGCGATGCATAAGCGCTGTTGTTCGCCACCGGATAAGGCGATCGGGTCGGCCTTTTCGCGCTTTAACAGCCCCACCTTATCCAGTGCTGCGCGTACCCTTTTGTAACTCTCGCGATGATCGAAGCCGCAGATTTGCAGGGGCAGCAAGACATTGTCGAACACGTTGCGGTCGAACAAGAGTTTGTGGTCCTGGAAAATCATTCCTAGGTTGCGGCGCAGATAAGGGAGCGCCGCACTCTTGAGTGCGCTGACATTCTGGTTGTTGACCAGCACGGAGCCGGAATTGGGGCGTTCTATCGCGGCGATGAGTTTGAGTAAAGTGCTCTTGCCGGCACCGGAATGGCCGGTCAGAAAGGCCATCTCGCCTTTTTTTAGCTCAAAGGAAACCTGTTTTAAGGCTTCGTATCCGTTTGAATAGCGCTTGCTGACTTGATTGAAGGTGATCATGCGGACATCCCCAGCAAGGCGGAGACAAATTCTTCGGCGACAAAGGGACGCAGATCATCCAGTCCCTCACCCACGCCGATGAAGCGGATCGGGATCGGATGCGCGCGCGCGATGGCGGCAATTACGCCGCCCTTGGCTGTGCCATCCAGTTTGGTCAGGATCAGGCCGGTGACGCCTAGCGCTTGGTCAAAGGCTTTGACCTGACTCAAGGCGTTTTGCCCGGTGTTAGCGTCCAGTACCAGCAGCACTTCATGCGGCGCATCGGGTAATACCTTGGCGATGACGCGCTTGACCTTCTTGATTTCTTCCATCAAATGCGCCTGAGTCGTCAGTCGTCCTGCGGTATCGGCCAGCACCACGTCAATTTTGCGCGCCTGTGCCGCATGGACGGCATCGTAAATCACCGCCGCCGCATCACCGCTTTGCTGTGCGATCACGGTCACGTTGTTACGCTCACCCCAGGTCATCAGTTGTTCACGTGCGGCAGCGCGGAAGGTGTCACCGGCAGCGAGCAGCACGGATAGCCCTTGTCCCTGAAAGTATTTGGCCAGTTTGCCGATGGAGGTGGTTTTGCCCGCACCGTTCACGCCTATCATCATGATGACAAACGGTTTATGTGTGCCAGCTTGCAGGGGAACGGTCAGTGGCTTGAGCAGTTTTAGCAGGCAATGAGCCAGGCCTGCCTTGAGATCTGCCGCTTCGGATAACTTGTGTTCTTTGACGTGGCGGCGCAGATCGGCCAGCAGTGCACCCGTTGCATCCATGCCGACATCAGCCGTGATCAGGATGGTTTCGAGTTCTTCATAGAGCTCGTCATCTATCTTGCCGCCCCGGCTGAATAAATCGGCTAACTGGTTGCCGGTGCGGGCAAGGCCGGATTTGAGCCGCTCAACCCAACTGCGGGCGGATTTTTCAACGACGGCAGCCGTGGTTTTATCGGGGGTATTCTTTTTTAAAAAACTAAACATTTGGGATGCGTTCCGATAACAAGAGTTGGGGCATAATAGACACAGCCACTTCGTGTGGCTGTTTTCGTTATTTTATGCCGATTAGGCGTTGTGAGGTGAGGGATTATGAGGATTTATTGCGCAGCACTGCTGCTGTTGTGGTCGCAACAGGCAATTTGCACTGAAGTTGCCGAGCGCACGCTGTCGAACGGACTCAAGGTCGTGGTGAAAGAAGATCATCGCGCGCCCGTGATCGTGCAGCAAGTCTGGTACAAGGCGGGCAGTATGGATGAGCGCACCGGCAAAACAGGTGTCGCCCATGCGCTGGAACATTTAATGTTCAAGGGCACGCATCAGGTACCGGCAGGCGAATTCTCGCGGCGCATCGCGGCGGCAGGCGGGCGTGAGAATGCCTTTACCAGCAACGATTATACTGCCTACTTTCAGCAACTGCATAAATCCAAGTTGCCGCTGGCAATGAAACTTGAGGCTGATCGCATGCACAACCTCAATCTTTCCGCGAAAGAATTTGCCAAGGAAATCAAGGTGGTGATGGAGGAGCGCCGCATGCGCACCGATGACGAGCCGCACGCCCTGTTGCAGGAAAAAATGAGGGCAGCCCTCTATCAGGAGCACCCCTATCAGCATCCGGTGATCGGCTGGATGAGCGATCTGGAACAGATGGATGTCAACGATGCCAAGGCCTGGTATCGACAATGGTATGCGCCGAACAATGCTACCCTGGTGATTGCGGGCGATGTGCAGGCCAAACAGGTGTTTGCGCTGGCGGAACGCTATTACGGCAGTATCCCGCGTCAGGTGCAGCCTGCCCGTCGCAAGTACACCGAACCGGTTCAGGTCGGCATCAAGCGCATGGTGGTCAAAGCCCCTGCCGAATTGCCGCTGCTGGTGATGAGTTACCATGCACCGAGTATCGCTGATCCTAAAGGTGAATGGCAGCCTTATGCGCTGGAGATGTTAGCAGGTGTGTTGGGCGGTAACGAATCTGCCTGGCTCAATAAACATCTGGTGCGCGAGCAGCAGATCGCAAGTTCGGTCGGCGCGGGTTACGACTCGACTTCGCGAGGCCCAGGTTTGTTTACGCTGGAGGCAACACCCACTGCAGGTCGGACGGTGGCCGAGATGGAAACGGCGCTGCGTGCTGAAATCGCTCAACTGGTTAAAGACGGTATTACGGAGGAAGAATTGAAACGCGTCAAAGCGCAGGTAATGGCGGGCGAAGTGTATAAACTCGATTCCGTGTTCTATCAGGCGATGCAGATCGGCCAGATGGAATCGATCGGGCTAGGCTATAAGGCGATCCCTGTCATGCTGGAGAAGTTGCAGGGCGTTACCGCAGAACAGGTTCGCCAGGTCGCACAGACGTATTTGCAGGATGATAATCTCACTGTTGCGGTGCTTGATCCGCAACCGTTGTCCGGCAAGCCGAAACACAAAGGAGCTATTCATGGGCATTAATAAATTGTTGGGCGTTGCCGTGTTATGCATGGCTGGTAGCGCCTTTGCCACGCCGCATATCCAGCACTGGCAGACGACTGGCGGCGCGCGCGTGTTGTTTGTCGAAGATCACGATATTCCCATGCTGGATGTGGCGGTCAGTCTTCCAGCCGGCAGCAGCTACGATCAAGCTGATAAAGCCGGTGTGGCGGGCATGACCCATGCGCTGCTGGATCAAGGCGCGGAAGGCTTGAGTGAGGATGATATTTCGCGCGGTATGGCGGATATCGGCGCGCAACTGGCTGGCAGCTTCGATCAGGACAGGGCGAGTGTTTCCTTGCGCACCTTGAGCCGGGAGCGCGATCAGGCCTTGAAGATCATGGCTCAGGTATTGCAACATCCGGTATTCCCGGAGTCTGTATTGGCGCGCGAAAAGACGCGTTTGCTCTCCGCGCTGAAAGAAGCGGAGACTCGCCCTGAAGCCATTGCTGACAAGACCTTTCAAAAGGCCGTGTTTGGTAAACATCATTATGCCTTGCCGGTTTCGGGCGATATTCCCGGTGTCGAGCAAATCACCACGGCTGAGTTGAAAGACTTCTATCGCACGCACTACAACGTCAATCGTGCGGTGGTCGCCATCATGGGGGATGTGACGCGCGCGCAGGCCGAAGCGATCGCACAGCAGCTCACGGCTCAGTTGCCGGCAGGATCTGACGGTGCGCCACTCCCCGCAGTGGCGATGCAGATTTCGGCGTCCGAGCATCGCATCGCGCATCCTGTCAGTCAGAGTCATATTTTGATAGGCAGTCCCGGTATGTCACGCAACGATCCGGACTATTTTCCGTTGTATGTAGGGAATTACATTCTGGGCGGGGGGGGGTTCGTGTCGCGTCTGATGAATGAGGTGCGCGAAAAGCGCGGTCTGGTGTACAGCGTCTACAGCTATTTTATCCCGCTCAAGCAGCCGGGCGTATTCCAGATCGGTCTGCAAACTAAGAAGGAACAGGCTGACGGTGCGCTGGCACTGGTGCGCAAGACGCTGGCGGATTTTGTAGCCCAAGGACCGACCGAAAAAGAATTGACTGCGGCTAAACAAAATATTGTGGGCGGATTTCCGCTACGTATCGACAGCAACCGTAAGATACTCGATTATTTAAGCGTTATTGGTTTCTACGAGATGCCGCTGACTTATCTGGACGATTTTAGTTCGAAGGTTGAAAAAGTGACGGTAGCGCAGATACGCAGTGCTTATGCGCGTCACATTCACCCTGAGCAAATGGCGACGGTGATCATTGGGGCACCGGAAGCCGGAATGACTTCGGGGAGCACAAAATAAATAGGCTCAGGATAGGCGGCGGCGAGTTGCGCAGTCGCGTGATTCATTTTCCGGATGCGGAGGGTTTGCGGCCGACCCCCGATCGGGTACGCGAAACTTTGTTCAACTGGCTGGGACAGACCCTGTTTGGCAAATCGTGTCTGGATTTGTTCGCCGGCAGCGGTGCATTGGGGATAGAAGCTGCATCAAGAGGTGCCGAGCAGGTGGTAATGGTTGAGAAAAATGCGCTGGTATTTCGTGTCTTACGCGAGAATATCGGCAAATTAGGATGTTCTAATATATCGCTGCGGCATCAGGATGGGCTAGAATTCGCCTCTGCGCATTTGGGGCAGAAATCGCCGCAGTTTGACGTGATTTTTTTAGATCCGCCGTTCGCTAGTGGTTTTTTGCCGGAATTGCTGGAAATATTGCCGCAGCGACTGACTGAGGGTGGGGTGGTGTATGTGGAAACCGGGGCTCCGTTTGAGGTGTCGCTGCCCTGGCAGGTGCTCAAGTCGGGCCGGGCGGGGCAGGTATATTATCAATTAATAGGGCAGTGCAAATGATTAAGGTGGTGTACCCGGGAACCTTTGATCCCATTACCTGCGGACATGAGGATGTGGTGCGACGTGCGACGGGCCTGTTCAGTGAGGTGATCGTGGCGGTGGCAAAGAGCCGTGCAAATACACTGTTTACGCTGGCAGAACGGGTGGAGATGGCGCGCGAGGTGTTTGCAGGCTATCCGAACGTGCGCGTTGAGGGTTTTGACGGTTTGCTGATGAATTTCGTGCAAACTCAACAGGCGCGCGTGGTACTGCGAGGTCTGCGTGCTGCATCGGATTTTGAATATGAGTTTCAATTGGCGGGGATGAACCGTAATTTGTATCCTGAGATGGAAACACTGTTTCTGACTCCTGCCGAACAGTACACTTTTATTTCTGCCACCATGGTGCGTGAAGTGGCGCGTTTTGGCGGTGATGTAGGCAAGTTCGTGTCGCCGACGGTCGTGGCAAGATTGTGCCAAAAATATCAGTTGGACGTATAAGATCTGAGAATTTTTAGTTTTGTTTATTTTGATGAGGAGAGAAGCATGGCACTGATGATTACCGATGAATGTATTAACTGCGACGTGTGCGAGCCGGAGTGCCCGAATGACGCGATTTTTCAAGGTGATACTATCTACGAAATCGACCCGAATAAATGCACCGAGTGTGTAGGTCACTACGATACGCCGCAATGCGTGGAAGTCTGTCCGGTCGATTGCATCCCCAAGGATCCTGCGCATATAGAGTCCCCCGCCCAGCTGCAAGCTAAATACGACAGGTTGATGGCTGCTAAGGGTTGATTCTCTTGGCCGGGGGCAGTGCTGGGTGGGGGTCAGGTCTTGCATTAACATATGTTAATGCAAGACCTGACCCCCTTGTCCTCTATGACCCCCTTGTCCTCTATGACCCCCTTGTCCTCTATGACCCCCTTGTCCTCTATGACCCCCTTGTCCTCTATGACCCCCTTGTCCTCTATGACCCCCTTGTTCTAAAACGTCTGCAACCCGTGTAAACATTGACCTGAATGGTTGCAGTTTTTAATTTAACCGGACACTTAGTGAAACACATAGAACCTACAAACTGGCAGGTTAACTGTTTTTGATTATCGCTTGCAGCTGCATGTCCTCGACGCGTATGTGGTGCAATAGCCAGTCGTGCAGATAGACGAGCACGTCGAATTGTGCGACGAACGGGTTGTCGTGCAGTTCCTGGTAAAACTCGGCGAGTTTATGCTCGAAGGTTTGGTGTTGCCCGATTTGGCGGGAAATTCCCTGATAACCGTAGTGTTCCATCATTTGTTCCTCTGCGCGAAAATGTACTTTCGCGTAGGCATCGAGCGCCTTGATCAGTCGGGCGACTTCGCGGGCACCCCGTTTGCGCACCACGACTTCATATAGATCATTAATTAAATCAAATAGATAGCGGTGATGCTCGTCGATGATGTCGATGCCGATACGCAAATTGTTATCCCAGGGTATCCAGACGTTCTTGCGCTGCCGAATAGCTGGCAGGGTCAGCACCTGTTTAGGATCGATGATATCGTCCCGATAGAGCTCCCTGATGCGCAGGATGTCCGGCATGGCGGTACTAAAGGCGGTCACGATCGCCGGGTCAAATTGTTTTCCTGACTGCGCGAGTACCCAGTCATAGGCTTCTTCGATGGGCCAGGCTTTTTTATAGGGACGGGCCGAGGTGAGGGCGTCGAAAACATCGGCCACCGCACAGATGCGCGCCAAGAGTGGAATCTCATCGGCTTTCAGTCCGCGCGGATATCCATTGCCATCCCAGTGTTCGTGGTGTGAGCCTGCAATATCTCGCGCAGCGGTGATCAGCTCGTCCTTACCTTCCAGGATCGTCATTCCGATTCCGGTGTGGGTTTTCATGATTTCATACTCATGCGGAGTTAATTTTCCGGGTTTGAGCAATACCGCATCGGCGATGCCGATTTTGCCGACATCATGCATGGGGGCTGCAACATACAGTAACTCGCGCATCGCTTCGGGCAGACGCAGTGCTTTGGCGATGACTTGCGCAAAGTTGGTCATGCGCATGATGTGCAGGCCGGTATCGTTGTCGCGATATTCGGAAGCGACCCCTAAGCTGCGGATCACGTCTGCGCGCGACTCTTCCAATTCCAGTTCGCGGATGCGCAAGGTTTCCCCGGTTAAAGCGCGATTGATTAGTCCGGACAGCGCGCGTGCCAGCTCGTCCATGAACCCCAGGTGCGTCTCGCTCATCTCGAAATCGGGTTGGGCGAACAGGACGGTGTAACCCAGACCTTTGCCTTCTGTGAATAACGGCAACAGCAGCATGTGTGCTATTGCGGGCGCCTCATCGGATGTGAGGGTGTCTTCAGTCTGGCAACGTGCGTTGATCGTGCTCCTGGTAAAACTCGGTGAGTTCCATTTTGTCCGTGTTGTCCATGCAGGTTCCATGCCGAATTGCGCAACCTGAAAGTAGCGTCCGCGCGGATTGAGCAACAGGATGGCGCCGCGCGCTTCCAGTTGCAAGTCGTAGTAGCTTTCCAGAATGTTGAACAGTCGTTCCAGCAGAATATCAAGGTCCGCCGTCGTGCTGCTGGTGATGGTCAGCTCGAATACGAGACGGCTGATCGCCAGCATTCCCTCTTCTTTGTTCATTAGCTATCCTCTTGAGAAGCTCGCTCTGACTTAGTCAGTATTTTGTACCGGACTATTATTAAACTTATTGTCCATTGCGGCAGTGTGCATTATTTTTGGCATGACGGGCAATAAAAACTTGACCTCTGCCCCTGTTTGATTTGCGTGATGGGCGTTCCGCAACGGCGACAGGGTGCGCCGGTTCGTCCATATACCCAGTGCTGTTGCTGGAAGTAGCCTGGATTGCCCGAGGCGTTGACGAAATCGCGTAGGGTGCTGCCTCCAGCCAGAATTGCCTCAGCCAGCGTCTCACGTATCACCTCAACCAGGCTGGCGCAGCGCACACGGCTGAGTTTGCACGCCATGAGTTCAGGGGCGATGCCTGCGTGATACAGCGCTTCGCTGGCGTAGATGTTGCCCACACCTACGACGACTGCGTTGTCCATGATGAATTGTTTGATCGTGACATGGCGATTCCGCGTGGTGCGGTAGAGATAATCGGCGTCGAAGTAAAAGGTGCCGTCAACTGCCTCTAACGGCTCGGGGCCGAGTTTAGCCAGCAGCGGATGCGTGTTGTTCACGCCTACCTGCCAGAGCACAGCGCCGAAGCGGCGCGGATCACGCAGTCGCATCAGCTGGCCGGTGTTAAGCTTCAGGTCGAAATGATCGTGTTTTTCGGGAGGTGTTCCGGCGGGTAATATGCGCAGGCTGCCCGACATACCTAAATGCAGGATCAGCGTGCCGTTACTCAATTCGAGCAACAGGTATTTGGCGCGGCGCTTAAGGTTCAGCACAGTCTGTCCGTACAAGGTTTCCTGTAATTTTTCCGGGAACGGCCAGCGCAGACCTGCACAACGAATTGTGACGCCGGTAATGACAGCGCCTTCCAGATGGGGTGCGAGGCCACGCCTCGTGGTCTCAACCTCGGGAAGCTCAGGCATGATGTCTTTGTTTGATATTAGCCACGGCGGCGCCACCACAGATACGTGCCGAACCCTGTAAGTAACAGCGGTACACCGAGCAGAAATCCCACACTGATTAAGCCTAACTGCATTTTGGAGAGCACGATGCTGCTGTCTCTTGCGGCGCGAGGTTGCAGGGTGATGAGCTGTTCGTCACCCGATAGCCAGTTGATTATATTGACCCCCAGATCGACGTTGCCGCCGTTGCCGGCAAAACTGTTGGCTAAGAAGGCGCCGTTACCTGTCACCACGATGCGCTGTTCTTTATCGTTAATGTCCCGGCTCAGTGCGACGGCGATGGTGGCAGGTCCCGGTGTGTCGTACTGTTTATCGAACGGATGCCCGGACAGATGGTTTTCGTCATGATGTTTCGCTTCGTTAATGCCTGTGGTCCTCTGCGTGACCCAGCCACGGGAGGCTGCTTCGACCAGTACCTGATGTTTCCAAGTCGTGTTTTCATTCCACACGACGGGGCGAGCCGAGGGGTAGGCGGTGATTAGATTGAAATCCTGCGTGATAGGGTGGGGCGGATAAGTGGTGCCCAGTGACCAGGTGGCGGGCGCGTTCATCTCAGCCGCCGCCGGATCGATCACGATGCCGGGCGGCAGCAGCAGGCTGAGATGCTCGGACAGACGTTCCAAACCGTGCAGGGGGCCGGCATCCACCAGCCAGAGCAAATTGCCGCCGCGATCGACATAATGCAGCAGTTTGTCGACCTCACCCGGTATCAGGTCAACTTGCGGCTGGGTGATCACCAGTACGCTGATATTATCCGGCACATCCTGTGCGATGGATAGATTTAAACTGTTGATTTTAAATCCATTATTTTTAAGTTTTGCGCCAAACAACAAACCCAGTTCGTGGTTCGCCCGTCCGTCGAGTTTGCGCTCGCCGTGACCGTCCAGATACATCACTGTCTGGTTGCTGGTATGCGCTAGTCGTAACAGGGCGGAAGTTAGGGTTTGTTCATTGATCTGGGTGAGATGCTCCGAGCGTCCGGCATATTCGATGATCATCTCACCGTTGAGTTGGATGTGTGCCGCGCGGGTTTTTTCCGGCTCTTTTTCAGGGTCGATGAATGCCAGGTTAAAGTCGGATTTGTAGCGTTGATACAGCGATAAAAATTCCCGGATGATTTTGCGTATGTCGCCCAGACGCGCATCCTGCATGGTGGCGTAAACGGTGATGTTGACCGGGCCTGAAAGTTGTTTTAACACTGAAATGCTGGCCGGTTCCAGGCTGTTGCTGGCGTTGAAGGTGAGGTCGCGTTGCAGCGGATGGCGCGAGATCGTATAGCCCAGTCCGATAGCTGTTGCCAGCAGGAGGGCAACGAAAAGCAGATTGCGCAGCGTGGTTGAATTGAGTAATCGCATGATTTATCCGTATACCCGGTTGTTGTGCAGTCGTTTCATGGTCAAGAGCAGAAAGACGGCGATAAACAGGAGGAAGTAGGCCGCATCGCGACTGTCGAGCAAACCGGCGTTGAAATTCTGGAAATGGTATAGCGGCGAGAGTTGGTGCCAGGGCGAGTCAGCAGCGGGAGCTCCGATATCAGCCAGCCAAAGACCGACTAGTACGGCTAGAGCGCCGATCGCGGCGATGACAGGTTGTGTGGTGAGCGCTGAAATGTACAGGCCCAGCGCGACAAAGCTGGCGGTAAGCAGAAGCAAACCGATGCAATTGGCAAACAGCAGGCCGCCATCCAGCTGAGTACCCAGCGCCAGGGTGTAGATCATTAACGGCAGGGAGCTGATTATCGTCAGCAGAAAAAGCAGCAGGCCGGTAAATTTACCCAGCACGATGTGTCTGCCTGACAAGGGGGCGGCGAGCAACAGGGTGAGTGTCTGGTTGCGTCGCTCCTCGGCGATCAGCCGCATGGTGAACATCGGCACCAGCATCATCAGTAAAAGCGCGGCGGTGTAGAACAGCGGTGCTGCGACAGTGAGGGTGACGCCGGGCGGGTTGGCCAGTTGCGCCAGTTGCGGCTGAATTTCTAAAAAGGCTTCCAGGCGAGCCAGAAAAAACCAGGCCAGAATGAGTTGTAGTACGGCCAGCACGAACCAGGTTGATGGCATGGCAAGCAGGCTGCGCAGTTCGCGCATCGCGATGAGACGGATCATGACAGGGGGCCCTTTGTTTTTTCACCGGTGATTTTGACAAAGACCTCTTCAAGCGTGGCGTGCAGCGGGGTGAGTTGCGCCAGTTGCCAGTCATTTTGCGCGGCCTCTGCCAACAGCCGGCTGCCGGGATTGTCCTCCGCCGTATGCAGGATGCGGAAATCGTTAGGGGACATTTGCTCGGCACTGCTCACGCCCGGTATGGCTTGTAATACGGATAAGGGAGGCGGATTCTTCAGGCTGATGACAAAGCCTGACACCTCGTCGTAATGCTGCATGCGCAGGCTCGAATCGCTGTAGATTAAGCGTCCCTGTTGCATGATTTCCACCCGGTCGCAGACGCTCTCGACTTCATGCAGTAGATGGGTGGAGAGGATCACGCTGCTGGTGTTGCCAAGTTCCCGGATCAGATAGCGGATGTCGCGGATTTGCGCAGGATCCAAACCTACGGTTGGTTCGTCCAGTACGATCACGGCAGGGCTGTGGATGATCGCCTGGGCGATGCCGACGCGCTGCTGGTAACCTTTTGATAATGTTGAAATTATTTTTAGCCTGACCGATTCAAGACCGCAGCGTTGCACAGTTTGTGTCAGGGCGGCATCAACCTCGGTTTGTTTCATGCCGCGCAGGCGGGCCGCAAATATCAGGTAATCGTTTACGCTGAGCTCTTTGTACAGTGGCGGTGTTTCCGGCAAGTAGCCGATGTGTGCCTTGGCTGACACGGGGTTCTGGCGCAAGTTGATGCCGCAGATTTCGATTTCGCCGCTGTCGGGCAGCAGGCAGCCGGTCAGCATTTGCAAGGTGGTGCTCTTGCCCGCTCCGTTGTGGCCCAGCAGACCCAGCACTTCGCCGCGCTTCAATTCCAGCGTCAGGTCGTGGACAATGCGCTGGTTGCCGAAGCGGCGTGTCAGGTTGCGAGCATAAAGTGTGATTTCAGGGATGGTGTTCGACAAGGTTCTGTGACCGTTGTGGTTGTGGACTGGGCTGAATATAACCTAATATGTGCTCCCGTATCAAAAGCTGTGTTGTTATGAATAATTTTAAATACCTGGTTATGGGCAGTTTACTGCTTGCCGGTTGCGCGCAGGCACCTAAACACGCCGAGCTCATCCCGGTGAGTTCGGTCGCGGAGGCGATATCCGAGCCTGTTGCTGAAAAATCCGTTGAGCCGATAGCCGAAGTCGGCCCACTTCTGCCTGAGGTTGAACTGAGCAGCGAGTTGCTCTACGAGTTATTGCTCACCGAATTTGCTCATCAGCGCGGTCACCATGCGCTGGCGGTGGAAGGCAGCACGGATATTGCGCGTAAAACACGTGATCCTCGTCTGGCCAAACGCGCCGCCCAACTGGCGATGGAGTCGGGTGATATGACTAAAACGATAGAGGCGTTTCGTTTCTGGCAGGAAGTCGAGCCGAAGACGGTGATGACGCCGCGTGTTCTTTCATCTTTGCTGTTGCGCGGCGGGCGTCTGGGTGAGGCGGGCGTGGAGTTTGCCAAAGTCATCAAGTCGACCGAGCCTGAAGTCGGGCCGGCTTTTTTGCAAATCTATCCGCTGTTCGCCAGTTATCCCGACAAAGCGGCGGTGTTGAAGCTGGCGAATGATTTGGCGCGTCCTTATCCTCTCGTGGCAGAGGCGCATTGGATGGTTGCGCAACTGGCGCAGGCGGCTGGTGAAGAAGCGCTTGCGTTAAGTGAAGTTCGCAAGGCTCGTAGCATAAAGCCGGACTGGGATTTCCCTGTGTCGCTGGAGGCGCAGATATTGAGGAAAAAGGATCCCGAGCAGAGTTTATCGGTGTTGGCGGCTTATCTGCTTAAATATCCAAAATCTGCTGATTTGCGTTTGCAATATGCGCGTGCGCTGTTGGAGCAAAAGCAATATCAATCCGCCCGCACAGAATTTCAGCGTCTGGCGAGTGAAAGTCCGGATAGCGTGGATCTGGCCTTTGCGGTTGCCCTGATTTCTTTGCAGTTAAATGATGTGGCGGGGGCCGAGGCGCAGCTTCGGCAGGCGTTGGGTAAGCGCGGTCAGGGGCAGGAGGGTGTATCGTATTTTCTGGGGCAATTGAGCGAGGCCAAAGAGGATGAGGCCGAAGCGCTGGTGCATTATCGCGAGGTGAGCGGGGGAGAGTATCAGTTTCCGGCGCAATTGCGCGTGGTTTATCTGCTGAGCAAAAAGGGCTTGTATGCCGAGGCAAGACTGTATTTGCAGAAAATGCAGGCTAAAACCGATCCTCAGCGTTTACAGTTGGTGCTGATCGAAGCGCAGTTGCTGCGCGATGCAAAGCAGAATAAGGAAGCCTATCAAGTGTTGCAGCAAGGTCTGATCAAGCTGCCCAATCAACCCGAGTTGCTGTATGAGGCGGCGATGCTGGGCGATATGCTGGGGCATCATGAAACCGCTGAGCAGATGTTGCGCAAGCTGATTAAAATTAAGCCGGATCACGCGCACGCCTACAATGCCTTAGGTTACAGTTTGTTAGAACGCAATGTGCGCATTCCGGAGGCGGTGCAACTGGTGGAAAAAGCCCTGCAACTGGCGCCCGGGGATATTGCTATCATGGACAGCGTGGGTTGGGGATATTACCGCAGCGGACGACTGGATGAGAGCGTGCGAATGTTGCGTCGAGCTTATGCGGGAAATCCGGATCCTGAAATCGCGGTGCATCTGGGCGAGGCGCTTTGGGCAAGGGGGGATAAAGACGAGGCCGTCCGGCTTTGGCAGGACAGCCTCAAGGCTCATCCGGAAAATGTGATGTTGCATACGGTGATCAAACGCCTTTTGCCTTAACGAAACTCGCGCAGCGATTCGTTTGCCCTTTCTCCCGCATGCGGGGGAAAGTTGGATAGGGGGAAACGGTCATGGCAAGTTTCATCATCAGGGGCGGCAAAGTTGCCATGACCGTTAGTAAATCGTTAGTGTTTATTACTAATTGATTATTTTTTGCCTGGCTAGGTCGGTTTCTAGTGGGGTACTCTTCAGCAGGGCCATTCAGTCGCAGTGGTCGGTGGGGTCGTCAGTAGGGGCAAGTCACTCAGTAGGGTCATCAGTAGGGTCAGGTCTTGCATTAACATATTTACTTGGGGGTATTACGATGACTAGACCATTAAGACTGGAAATCCCCGGCGGCGTTTACCATGTTACTTCACGTGGCGATGGAGGCGAGGATATCTATTTATCCGATGCAGACCGGCTAACTTGGTTGAAGGTGTTTGCGGATGTGTGTGAACGATTTGGTTGGGTCTGTTATGCCTGGTGCCAAATGACGAATCACTATCATGTCCTTATCGAAACGCCGGAGGCGAACCTATCGGATGGTATGCGTCAACTCAACGGTGTTTATACGCAAAAATTCAACCACAGGCACGTTCGTGAAGGGCACGTATTTCAAGGTCGCTATAGTGCAATTCTAGTTGAAAAAGAAAGTTATTTACTGGAAGTGGCGCGTTATGTCGTGCTCAATCCGCTGCGTGCGCATAGGGTTTCGCGTCCTGAATATTGGGCGTGGAGCAGCTATATGGAGACCTGCGGACAAGCGGCTTCCCCTGCGTGGCTGCAAACGGACTGCTTGCTTGGGTATTTTGGGGAGAATCGCGCGCAAGCTGTTGAGAAGTATGTCATCTTTGTGCATGAAGGTATTGCTATGCCCAGTGTCTGGTCGCATTTGCAGCATCAAATTTATCTCGGTACTGAGGAATTTGTCAGGAATGCGCAGTCACGGATTGAAAATAACTCGTTATTGACCGAGATTCCTCATCAGCAGCGTGAGGTGACGGCGCAAACAATTGCACAATTTGCCGGACAATATCCGCGCAAAGAGGCAATGGCGCGCGCCTATTTATCCAAACAGCACAAAATGGCTGAGATTGCGCGGTATTTTAAAGTGCATTATTCGACTGTCAGTCGTGCAGTGAAGATTTTCGAATCGGGCGAGGGATGTGTTAACGCAATACCTACTTCCATTTCTGCTGATCATTCTGCAATCTTTGGAGCGTAATGTGTTAATGCAAGACTTGACCCCGCTTCGTGTGACCTCACTTCGTGTATTGACCTTGCTTTGGGTTTTGTCATTGCTGACAGGCTGCGCGCAACAGCTGCCGGTGGTACGCCCGGTTCAGGTTGAATCGGCATCATTTGCCATGAACGGTCGTATCTCGATCAAACATCAGGGCAAGCGCGATTCGGCGGGGCTGCGCTGGGTACATCAGGCGCAGACGGATGAAATTTTGCTGCTCAATCCGTTGGGGCAGACGGCCGCGCGCATCTATCGCGATGGCAATCAGGCGACGCTCGATAACGACGATAAGCACTATACGGATCGCGATGTCGAATCGCTGATGATGCAGGTGCTGGGCTGGCGCTTGCAGCTGGACGGCTTGCACCACTGGGTGCTGGGGCTGACAGCGGAGGGTGATTCGCTGGCCGAACGAGATGAAAAAGGTAGGCTGACTGTGCTGCATCAGCAGGGCTGGGAGGTGCGTTATCTGCGTTACGCCGATAACGATCGTTTGCCGCAGCGTATGGAGTTGTCCCGTCTGGGTTTGAAGTTGCAGCTATTGATCGATGAATGGGAATGGAATCCGAAATGATAAGTGTGAAGGGGGACGGGGGAAGAGATAAGGGGGATGTATCGCTCACTTGTCCGGCACCGGCCAAACTGAACTTATTTCTGCATGTGACAGGCCGCCGTAAGGATGGCTATCATTTGCTGCAAACTTTGTTTCGTTTTATCGATTTGAACGACACGCTGCACTTTACTCTTCGCACCGATGGCGAGGTGCATCGCGTGAACCAGATTGCCGATGTGCCGGAAGATCAGGATTTATGTGTGCGCGCCGCGCTTTTATTGCAAAAAGAAACGGGCTGTACCTTAGGTGTCGATATTGAGCTGGAGAAGCGTATCCCGATGGGCGGCGGTTTAGGCGGTGGCAGTTCCGATGCGGCGACCACCCTGATCGCATTAAACCGCTTATGGGCATTGGGTTTGTCGCGCGCGCGCCTGATGGCTGTGGGTCTGCAATTAGGTGCGGATGTGCCGGTATTCGTGTTCGGCGAGAACGCTTTTGCCGAAGGTGTGGGGGAGAAATTGCAGGCTTATGCGTTGCCGCCGGCTTGGTACGTGGTGCTTTTTCCACCTGTCCATGTGCCGACCGCGCAGATATTTTCAAATTCAGGATTGACAAGGGACACGGATTCGATAATAATTCGCGCCCTCTCGTTGCAGCAATGCCGAAACGATCTGGAACCGGTGGTTTGCAGTCTCTACCCCGAAGTGGCGAATAGTATCGCTGAACTAGGTCAGCATGGCCGGGCGATGATGACAGGATCTGGAGCGTGCGTATTTGCCAGCTTTGAGAGTCAACGCGAAGCGGAAGTCGTTTTACAGAAAGTGTCGCAGCGCGGCGTAGTGGTACAAGGTTTAATGAAGCATCCGTTGATAGATTGGGTGTGAAGCAGTTTATTGGGGAGTCGCCAAGTGGTAAGGCAACGGGTTTTGATCCCGTCATTCGTAGGTTCGATCCCTACCTCCTCAGCCATATTCAGGGCACTTAGGGTGCCCTTTTGGTTTTTTTACTTAAGGGGTTCACGTGTCCTACGATAGCTTGATGGTATTCACCGGTAATGCTAACCCAAAGCTTGCAGAAGCGGTTGTAAAGCATTTGGATATCACTCTGGGACGGGCGACGGTCGGTCGTTTTTCAGACGGCGAAGTCGCGGTTGAGCTTCTTGAGAATGTGCGCGGCAGGGATGTATTCGTATTGCAATCCACTTGCGCGCCGACCAATGATAATTTGATGGAAGTGATGGTCATGGTGGATGCGTTAAAGCGCGCTTCCGCAGGTCGTATCACTGCCGCGATGCCGTATTTCGGCTACGCCCGTCAGGACAGACGTCCGCGTTCTGCGCGCGTCGCGATTACCGCTAAAGTCGTTGCAGACATGCTCACCGGCGCCGGTGTGGATCGCCTGTTAACTATGGACTTGCACTCAGACCAGATTCAGGGTTTCTTCGATATTCCGGTCGACAACATCTATGCGACGCCGATTCTGCTGGCTGACGTATGGCGTCAGAACTACCCGGATTTGATGGTCGTATCCCCTGACGTGGGTGGCGTGGTTCGTGCACGTGCACTGGCTAAACAACTGGATGCGGATCTGGCGATTATCGACAAGCGTCGTCCTAAGCCTAATGTCTCCAAGGTGATGAATATTATCGGTGAAGTCAAAGGCCGCACTTGTCTGATCATGGATGATCTGGTTGATACGGCAAACACGTTGTGCGAAGCGGCCAAGGCGCTCAAGGAAAAGGGCGCGACCCGTGTGCTGGCTTACTGTACACATCCAGTGTTGTCAGGACCCGCGATCGAACGCATCGAAAATTCTGCGATCGACGAACTGGTCGTCACTGACACGATACCATTGTCGGAAGCGGCGCAAAAATGCAGCCGTATTCGTCAGCTCAGCACCGCCGAACTGATGGCGGAAACCATCCGCCGTATCAATAACGAAGAATCTGTCAGCTCGCTGTTCACCGAATAAGCCGACCGGATAAAGTTTTAATGGCAGCCATGTTGGCTGCCGTTTGTTTGAATCGACTGGTCGCGGTCGATTCTATATTTTGGAGAAGTAAAAATGACGATTACATTCAATGCAACAACACGTAAAACGCAAGGTACGGGTGCGAGCCGCCGTCTGCGTAAAGCCGGCTCTCTGCCAGGCGTAGTTTATGGTTTAGGCGATGCTGTTATGATCGAAATGAATCATAACGAAATGTACTACAAGCTGCGCGCTGAAGCATTCCACGCGTCTATTTTGACGATGACTTTGGATGGCAAAGAAGAAGCTGTGCAATTGCGCGCTTTCGTTAACCATCCTTTCCGTCAACAAGTTCAGCACATGGACTTCCAGCGCGTTGACCTGAGCAAGAAAATTCACATCAAGGTGCCTTTGCATTTCATCAATGCTGAAATCGCGCCAGGCGTTAAGACCGGCGGCGGTAAGATCAGCCACGTGATGATCGACGCTGAAATTTCATGTCTGCCAGCTGATCTGCCTGCATTTATCGAAGTTGATCTGGCCGGTTTGCAACTGGGTCACTCCGTGCATCTGGGCGATCTGAAGCTGCCAGCTGGCGTTGAATTGTGCGCGCACGGCGAACACGCTGCTGAAGCGGTTGTGGCAACTGTGCACGTGCCACGCGGCGCGGTTGAAGCGGCGGCTGCAGCGGCAGAAACACCGGCACCAACTAAGAAGTAACAGGATTTATCCTCTAAAGCCCGCCATTGCTGACAGCAGCATGGCGGGCTTTTTATTTGGATCAAAGGGATCTGGTTCGATGTCCGCTCCCCCTCACCACAGCCCCTCGCTACGCTCTCCCCTCCCGTGTATTGGGGGAAGTGTGGCGAGGAAGCAAACGAATCGCTATGCGAGGTTTTTGTTCAATGGACTCAATACGCTTAATTGTCGGTCTGGGCAATCCGGGCCGCGAATACGAAACGACACGCCACAATGTGGGTTTCTGGTGGGTGGATGAATTAGCCGGCAGTGCAAATTTTAGCTTTCGCACTGAAGCCAAGTTTCACGGTTTAGCCGCGCGTGCGCAATTACACGGTCATGAAGTGGCGCTGTTGAAACCGCAGACTTTTATGAATCTCTCCGGCCGTGCGGTGGGGGCGCTGGCGCAATTCTATAAAATTCTGCCATCCGAGATTCTGGTGGTACACGATGAGCTGGATCTGCAACCGGGTATTGCGCGCCTTAAAATGGGCGGCGGACATGGCGGTCACAACGGTCTGAAAGATATCATCGCGCAGCTCGGCACTAAGGATTTCTGGCGCCTGCGTTTAGGCATCGGCCATCCGGGCGATCGTGCGGAAGTGGTAAACTTCGTGTTGAACGACCCGCGCCGCGAAGAGCGCGAATTGATAGAAGAGGCGATGCAGCACTCGCTGCATGTCGCGCCGCTGATCGTAGAGGGAAAACTGGATGCGGCGATGCTCAGGTTGCACACTAAGTGACGACAGTATGCAAGCGGGCTGAACGCATCAACAAAAGCGGAAAATCATCATATAATCAATATTATGAAAACGCTCACTGTCGCAACTTACAATATACACAAGGGTTTTTCCCACTTCAATCAGCGGGTGGTGTTGCACGAATTGCGCGAGCGCCTGCGCGAGTTGGGTGCGGATATTGTGTTTTTGCAGGAAGTGCAGGGTGAACACAGCAAGCATGCAAAAAACTTTGCGAATTACCCCGATGGTGCGCAGCATGAGTTCATTGCCGACAGGCGCTGGCCGCACTCGGTTTATGGTAAAAACTGTATCTACGAGGCGGGACATCATGGCAATGCGATTCTGAGTCTTTTTCCAATTGTGCAGTCGCTCAATACTGATATATCCGCACATCGCTTCGAACGTCGCGGTCTGCTGCACTGTGAAGTCGAACTGACGGACGGGCTGAAGATACATTGTCTGTGCGCGCATTTTGGTCTGTTTGCCAAGGGGCGGCGTGCGCAGACGCGCGCATTGATCGAATACGTGCAGAATGAAATTCCGCCCGATGTGCCGCTGATCATCGCCGGTGATTTCAATGACTGGCGCAACCAGATGAGCGCTGTGCTCGCCGGTGAGTTGGGCATGCGCGATGCCTTCGATGTGCATGGCGGACAAGTAGCGAAGAGTTTTCCGGCCAGGCTACCCCTGTTTCGTCTGGATCGCATCTACGTGCGCGGCTTTAGCGTAAAACACACTGAGGCTCATATCGGTGGTGCGTGGCAGCGACTGTCCGATCACGCCGCGTTATCCGCCGTTTTAAGTCCTGATGGTTAACGGGCATTTCGTCAGTGGAAACCGCCTGACGCTGCTGCAAAACGGCACGGCGTATTTCCCACAACTCATCTGCGATATTGACTCGGCGCAAAGCACAATTTATCTGGAAACTTATATCTTTGCCGCCGATGAGGTCGGTCGTCGGGTCGCCGATGCGCTGGAACGAGCATCGCATCGCGGTGTCGCGGTATGTGTCTTGATGGATGGCTTTGGTTCGGCGCATTTCCCGCTCGCGTGGCTGAACCGACTGCGTGAGGCCGGCGTCAAGGTGCAATGGTTTCGTCGTGAGGTGTATCGTTTCCGGATGCGCCGTTATCGTTTGCGTCGTTTGCATCGCAAGTTGGTGGTAGTCGATGGTGTGGTGGCCTTTGTTGGCGGGATCAACGTCAATGCGGATACGCATGGGGATGATAAGCAACCCCAGCCGCGTCTTGATTTTGCGGTGCGGGTCGAGGGTCGCATCGTCCAGGAAATTCAGGCTGTCATGATGCGCCTGTGGAGTTCAGTGACCTGGGCGGAGTCCAGTTTGCGCGGTGACCGGCTGGTGTCTTTGATCCGTCATCGCAGGACGTCCGACACACTACCCGATTTACAGTTTCTATTGCGGGACAACGTGCGTCATCGCCGTGAAATTGAACGCGCTTATTTGCGGGCGATGAGTGGTGCACAGCATGAAGTACTGATTGCCAATGCCTATTTTCTGCCGGGAATGGCTTTTCGCCGTGCCTTGATTCAGGCTGCCCGGCGCGGGGTGCGTGTTGTATTGCTGCTGCAAGGCAAGGTCGAATATCGCTTGCAACACTATGCTACGCAGGCGCTCTATGCTGACCTGCTGGCGGCGGGCATCGAGATCTACGAGTATCAGGTGAGTTATCTGCACGCAAAAGTCGCCGTGATCGACGAGCGATGGGCAACAGTGGGTTCCTCCAATATCGATCCTTTTAGCCTGTTGCTGGCACGAGAGGCTAATTTGGTTGTGTTTGATCCCGGATTTGCCCGCGAGCTAAGAGGCGGCCTGATGGCGGCGATAGCCCATCATGCTTTGCGCATTGAACCTGTAGACTGGAGTCGTCTGGGATGGGTGGCGCGTCTGTCGTCCCGCTTCAGTTATGCGGTGATACGCATGATGGTAGGGGTACTGGGATACGGCAAGCGAAAAATTTGATGTCACGAATTGATTTTAAATATCTTACTATCGATTATGTGAAAATCGAGGGCGGCTTTGTGCGGAATATGCTGGCAGATGAGCGAGACAGACTTATCGTTCAGCAAATCAATAACATGGCGTACAGCTTTGGTCTTAAGACGATTGCTGAATACGTCGAAGACGAAGAGACAGCACAGATGCTGGCTGCCCAGGGGGTTGATTATGCGCAGGGCTTTTTGGCCATCCTGTGCTGCTGGAAAGCAAGCATATACGGCTGGATGGCGGGTAAATAGTTCATTTCGCTTGAGGCGGATTATTTCAATTTGTAGAGCCGTTGTGCTAGCGTCAGGCCGTGCAGTTTGTCGAATCGTTCATCCATGGCTAGGCTAAGTTGGGCTAAGCGTGCATCGGGATGGGGGTGGGTCTTGAACAGCAGAGTGACGCTGTCAGACGTGTTGTGGCCGATCTCTTGCAGGATGGCGGGTAGTCCGTAGGCATCGTAACCTGCACGAGCAGCCAGCACCACACCGATGCGGTCTGCCTCGAATTCAGCCTTTTTATCCAGCGAGCGGGCGACGATTTCGGCACCGCTGCCGATCAGTGTGCTTATCTTGTCATTGCCCTCAATCTGACGTGTGAGCAGTTTGCTGCCTATATCGACCATCTTACTTTGCTGCAAAATCTTCAGATGGTGTTTCTTGATGACGTGGCCGATTTCATGCGCCAGTACACCTGCGAGTTCCGCTTCATTGCTGAGGCGCAGGTACAAGCCACGGGTGACAAAAATGTAGCCGCCTGGCGCGGCAAAGGCGTTGATATCATCGGAGTCAATCACACCGAAGTGCCAGACAAGCTCGGGGCGTTCGCTCATGCTGGCGACCTGGCGCCCCACATTGTTGACGTATTTTTGCAGTTTTTTATCGGCAAGCAGAGGTGCTGCGCCCAGTAGATTGCCGGCGATCTGCCGGCCTATGGCGACCTCTTCAGCGTCCGTATAGCCTGACAGGGACGCGCCGGGCAGGGCTTGTGCGGCATTTCTCAGTTCCTGCCCGAGATCAAAAGCCTGCGCGCAAGACAGGTAGAGTGTGCTGAGGGCTATATATAAATATCTATTTTTAAAAATCATCATTAATCTCCGCTTGCCGGGTCGGGTAAATAGTCCACATGCTGCGACTTGAGTTTGACTAGACCTGCAAATTTTTGTGCTTCGGCGCGGGTGCTGGTGTAAGACTCAAGGAGGTTCAACTGCTTTTCGTCGTATTTCGCGGCTTTGAGTTCCTCCTCGTTCAGTCCCCGTATGCCGGTGGTGGAAACGATCTTTCCTGTTCCCGCCCGTCCCGTAGCCAGACTGGCCAGGCCGGATAGTTCGCTGCCGGATTTTTTTGTGGTGCGTATGCTTAGCCGGAGTTTAACAGGAACCAAAAAACACTCTTTATAATCAATAATCTAGCGCGTACTAGTTTTTTGAAGCGCGTTTTGCTCGTTATTTGCTCGTTTTTTACTTTTAGCCGGGCTGTTTTTTTGTGC
>Ga0208863_1000814_pt1 | contig 24555 bp, 28 predicted proteins | sample RifOxyD3_FD_184040 | JGI IMG/M metagenome (GOLD analysis project Ga0208863, IMG submission 184040) | Soil microbial communities from Rifle, Colorado - Rifle Oxygen_injection D3 (SPAdes) | ecosystem: Environmental > Terrestrial > Deep subsurface > Rock core/Sediment | place: Rifle, Colorado...
ACGCAGCCGACACCTGATCAAGCAGACCGCTGAAGGCATGCGTGGCAGGACTATCGGCCTTGGATGACAGATAAGGCGTGCCGTCATCACCACCGATAACCACCATAGGCTCCATGGGGATGCGACCGAGGAAACGGATGCCAAAATCCTTGGCCAATTTTTCGCCGCCGCCTGATTTAAAGATCTCAACCGTCTGCCGGCAGTTAGGGCAGACAAAACCACTCATGTTTTCAACCACGCCCAGGATATCCATCTTCATGTGCTTACAGAAATTGACCGACTTACGAACATCGGCCAGGGCCACCTCCTGAGGAGTGGTGACTATCAGGGCATGGGCATCCTTAATAGTGTGCGCAACGGTCAACGGTTCGTCGCCGGTGCCGGGCGGCGCATCAATCACCAGAAAATCAAGGTCACCCCACTCAACATCGGCGATAAACTGCCGGATAGCCTGAATCTTTAACGGACCACGCCAGATAATCGGATCGTCACGGTCCTCCAGCATATATTCCAGGGATATGACCTTGAGGTTTTCGCCGTAGAGCATAGGCGGCAGCATACCCTTCTTGATCTCTTTGGCATCACGTAACCGCTCAGTCAAATTCAGCATCCGGCAGATGTCCGGGCCGTGCAGGTCAATGTCCATGAGTCCGACCTTATAGCCTCGCTGCGCCAGACCTAATGCCAGATTGGTCGAAACCGTACTTTTCCCCACTCCGCCTTTACCGCTCATTACCAGAATCTTATGTTTGATCTTACCGAGAGACGACTTGATCACCAGATCCTGCATGGCAATTGCCGCATCAGCAGACCCGCATGAACCACCGGCCTTGTTGCTCGCGCAACTGCTCTTCTTGCAACTCGTTGACATTGGACTAAAACCTCCAGTTAACTTGAACTCGCATCAATAAACCGGCAGAATACCAACTCTGCCACAATCTTCCGTTTCTATATACAGTAACCCTGCCGCTTTTCAAAGCCAAATACGCTTACAGGTAGAGAGTGGCACTTGCCGAAACAGACTATTTTCGGTATGGTGGCGCATGTTAAAAACCCATATCGATATCACCGCCGACCTGCATATGCACACCCCACTCTGCCACCATGCCCAGGGCGAGATGGAGGAGTATGTCCAGGCGGCCATCGCCGTCGGGCTAAAAGAGATCTGTTTCCTCGAACACCTGGAGAGAGGGATTAACTATTTTGAAGTCACCTGGCTGAACGATGACGAATTTGCCACCTACCTTAACGAGGGCCGGCGGCTCCAAAAAAAATACCGGAATCGACTAAAGATCGGTTTGGGAGTAGAGATCGGTTACAACCCGAATTGCCGGCATGAAATCCTCGCCTTTCTCAGTCGCCACCAGTGGGACCAGATCGGAATCTCTTATCATTTCCTGCAAACCACAGATGACTATCATCTCAATATGGTGAGCAGTAAACCTGTAAACCAGGAAGCCGCCGACCGCTACGGGGTGGAACAGGTAATCAGCGAATACCTTAAGGGGTTGCTGAACGCTATAAATTACTTGCCAGGCACGATTCTCTGCCACCTGGACGCCGTGCTGCGCCACCACCCGGATGTGTGCTTCACCAGCAACCATCACCGGATGATCCTGACTCTCCTTGATGCCGTAGCGGCCAAAGGCATGGCACTCGAAATCAACACCTCGGGATACCGACACCGGGCCGAACCATATCCGGCCGGGCCTGTCGTCCTGGCAGCCCTGCACCGGGGGATAAAACTTTGCGCGTCTTCCGATGCCCACCGCCCCGAACAGGTCGGCCGCAACTTTGACCGCTTACCGGAATTCATCGCCCACGCCACCCGGGCATGAGAAAAAACTCCAGTCGATGCTCTGAACAACCTGTACTATCACACTTTCAACCCTAAAATTTTCATCGGGTCAATATTCCATCTTTCAGCGCATTCGTAGCAGACGATCCTATCCTCGCCGGCGTTACTGACCGATCTTGAAAGATCTATGGTCCTTGGCGAAATCGGCCACCCCTTTTTCTTGTTATACACTGCGGTTACCACTGGTTTAAGCAGGCTATCTGTCGAGTCGGTCACCACCCCGATCAGTCCGCTCTCAAGTTCGACAACGGTGCCGATGGGATAAATCCCGATGCATTTGATAAACCTGTGGGCCAAATCTTCTTGAAAATGGGATTTGGCCCAGGTAAAAATCTTGCGCAATCCGTCAACCGGATCCATCCCGACGTGATAACAACGATTTGCAGTTATAGCATCATAAACATCGACAATTGCCGCCATCTGTCCCCCCTGGCAGATCTCATCATCTTTCAACCCCTTTGGGTACCCGGTGCCATCATGACGTTCATGATGTTGCGAAGCAATCAGCATGGCCAAAGGCGAGATATGTTTGGCCTGATCAAGGATATCGACACAGTAGATGGTATGTTTTTTTATTTCGGCAAATTCAGCATCGGTCAGGGAGGCCGGCTTATTGAGGATCTTGAGAGGGACCTTCATTTTACCTATATCGTGCAGAATTGCGCCCATCCCGATCTCTAAGGTGAGGGCCCGTTCCATCTTAAGGCCTTTACAGAAAGACATCATCAGAACGCCGACGGAAACCGAATGGGAAAAGGTATAGGTGTCCTTATTGCGGATACGAAACAGCAGAATAAGAGCATCCTTGTTGCGGCTTATTGATTCATCAATTTTCTGGACAATGGAGTGGGCCTTTTCCGATTGCAGGTTCTTGCCGGCCCGGATGTCATCCATAATATGATGGATAGTAACCGAGGTTTCTCTTTTTACCTCTATGGCATGGGTTATCTCTTCTCGAACCGGGATGTGGCTGAAGGCATCAGGGACATCATCGATCATCTGTTGCAGTTCTATGTCTACTGCGTCGCTATTATCCTCGTCAGGCTTGACTTCCGGAATATCCAATCCATTAGCGGTATCAATAAAGACTTCACGTATCCCCCAATCACCCATTTTTTTGATGACAAGATCGTCTTTAACGAATTTACTATTGAAAAGGAATGGATGGGCCATCCAGCCGCAATCAAAGCTGTGAATATATACTCCTGGTTTGAGTTGTTCAACCCTGACCTTTTTAATCATGGCAAGCACTCACGCCGGCATTAAGTTGTTTTTTCTACACTCAGGAAAATTCAGGTACTAATTATTGGCTAGCACAAGCGAAAAAATTTAGCAAGCCTTCGAATGAAGGCTTTTGACGGCATAGTGATGATGAGGCGAGATTGTCTCGGATTACTCATGGATAAACAACCGATCTGCTTTTTTCTTGCTATCAGGACAGCAAAATAAAGCTAATTTTTTCAAGCACGTGGAACCAGATCAACAATCAGAGGAATAATATGAAGGGCGCTGGAGACGGATCGGGTGGAACCGAGCCGCCACCCTTTACTACGGGCCCGGTTGACCAACAAACCATCAATCCCTTTCACCAACCCCTTGATATCAATAACCGGATGCCGGGTAAAAACCGTCGGCAGGCCATGGGTAAGATTGCAGGCCAGACATTTGCCGGGTCGCTGGTGAAGTCGTAATTCGAATAACAACTGATTGCTTTCAGGCTTGTATCCGCCATATTCCAGAGTGATATCGAAAGCACCTTCTGCGGCGTCACCGAACAAGGCATCGAAAAAAGCATCACTTCGTTCCGCAGGGAAAAGCCGGGTCAACACCTCCGGAGTAAAACTTTTCTTAAAATTATCCGGCGCCATTTGCTGACTCCTCAAATTAGTCGAAATACAATAAATATCTGATTCTTCAACCTGACTGGTGAGCAACTATACCATCTGTGCCCAGGCTTTTCAATCTATCGGCATTAGCAGGGGCGTATTGCAATACGCCCCTGCTAACCATCCCTTTTGTATCGTTGGTGTATGTTTTTCTATTGCGCTAAACAGATTATTATCATAATAGTATCTGAAACCTGACTTCTTGATTGCTACATTTCCAAAACATTGGCCTTCAGTCAAATAAGCCGGACAAGATAAATTCATCACCGATAGTTGAGGGCTGCACCGCATGCTGATCGACGATTATCGATTTGAATGCCGTTTTCTTTCACAGGCGCTTCTTCCGGCCTTCAAAGGGTCTACCTTGCGTGGTGCTCTCGGCCATGCGCTCAAAAAAATCGCCTGCGCTCTCCGCCGTAACAGTTGCGACTCCTGCCTGCTTACCGGGACTTGTCCCTACGCCTTCCTTTTTGAAACGGAAAAAATCGACCGCCGGGCAACAGCTGCCAATACACGCCTTTCCGGTCGACCGCACCCTTATGTTCTTGTTCCTCCGGTCGACCATAGCCGCCATTACAACATCGGAGATTCGTTCTCTTTTGCTCTGAAACTCTTTGGCAAAGCAAACGACTTCCTGCCCCATCTCATTTACGGCATAGAACTCATGGGTCAGGAGGGCTTGGGCAGAAAACAAGACACAAATCCTGGCTTATTTTCTCTTGCCAAGGTTTTCCAGGATGGCCAGAAGATTTATGACGGCGACTCCAGAATCCTTCAACCTATCCCGCAACACCCGGACCTTTTGCTTACCGATCAACCCGCCGTGCCGGTAGACGATCTCACAGTGCAACTCAAAACACCCCTCCGACTCAAACAAAAAAACCATCTGCAAGGGGAAGCCCTACCCTTTCAGACTCTGATTCGGGCAGCACTGCGCCGTATATCTTCCCTCGAAAATTTCTATGGCAACGGTGAACCGCCGCTTGATTACAAAGGTCTCACCCATCGGGCCGGCTTGGTAAAAACCATGAACAACAATTGCCGCTGGATTGAATTTGAACGTTATAGTAGCCGGCAGAAGACCACCATGATGATCGGCGGCCTATCCGGTATTGTGCAATATGCCGGAGAACTAACCGAGTTTCTGCCTGTTCTCAGATATTGTGAACAGACCCATCTAGGCAAGCAGACCTCCTTCGGCCTTGGCCAAATCCAAATTTCCGCGGGCGACGGCTAATGAAAAATGTCCTGCTGGCCATGAGTGGACTTAATCCGCAGGTAATCACCGAGGCCCTCTACGCTATATTGCATGAAGGCCGACAAGTTGACGCCATCCAGATTATAACCACCCGGATCGGCAAGGAGCGCCTCCTCACCGGCCTGCTTTCACCTATTAATTCCAGATACTCCAATTTTCTAGCTGAATTTGGTCTTACACCTGAAAATATCGACTTCGGCCCGCAAAATATCCATGTCCTAACTAACGAGCACGGCTCGGAACTTGATGATATCATTACTCCGGCAGACAACGAAATTCTTATCCGGACTTGCCTGGAACTGGCCTGGACCCACACCAGAACACCGCAGACTGCAGTCTTTTTCCTGGTGGCCGGCGGCCGGAAGACTATGACCTCATGCCTGACGCTGGCGGCTCAGCTTTACGGTCGTCCTCAGGATCGTATTTATCATGTCCTGGTCTCTCCGGAGTTTGAGAATTGTCCGGATTTCTGGTACCCGCCCAGAAATCCTGTCCGGCTTGCCTTACTGGATAAAAACGGCGAGATTTTTTATAAAGAAACCAGTTACGCCATCATCCATCTGGTTTCCATCCCGTTCGTGTCGGTCAGGGACCGGATTCCGGACTCCCTGCTTGAAGGACCGCATCCTCCCACTGATCTCATGGCCTTTCTCATCAAGGAGGAGCTACCAGGATTAAGAATCAATCTGGCCACCAGGAAAGTTTCCTTTGGCACGACAAATGTTGATTTTCATCCGGCCAGGCTTGCGCTTTATGCCTTTCTCGTCGGGCTAAAGAAACGGTGCGAATTAACGCGGGCCTGCCGTAATTGCAGCGAATGTTTTGTCGAAACCAGCGATATTCTCGCAAGCAGTGCTGAAATCGCCCAACTCTACAAGACGCTCCCTGTAACACGACGGTCCGAGGCAGCAAACGCTTCCGGCATTCTTTCGCTTACCAAGGAGAATTTCAGAAGCTACCGGTCAAAAATCAGGGATGATCTACGTCGTGCTTTTGGCCAGACAGCCCTTTTTGAACTCGAAATCGCAGCAGAAGGAAGACGTCCGGACACCCGCTATGGCATCCGCCTCGACCGCAAGCTGATTGTCATGGAAAACTGAAAGGATCTATGCCGTTATGACAAGACCTCTGAAACTGATTACCGCCGTTGGAACAAACGAAAATCTCATCTTGGAACTGTTCGATTTTTTCTGTGGGGGCCAACAATACCTTTACTCTGAAGAGGGTGCAGCTATAAGGGAGCGATTTCTGGAAAGTACTTTGGAAGGGCTGTATCTTGTCTGTACCTCCGACAGCAGAGTGCAGGATACCTTGGAAAAAGTCCAAGCCACCATAGGTCGTGAATACCCCGCCTTGTCCGCTTGTATTCATATCATCACCCTTGACTGCAATGATATTGCCTGCGACGGGGACGACGAAAATATGCGTCTTATGGTCTATGAAAAAGTCCGTGAACTGGCCGCAGACAACCTCATAATTTCTTCCGGCGGTCGAAAAACCGTTACTAACCGTCTAATAGAAGCAGGTCTCCTGTTCGGTTGCATGGGATATCTTACTATAACCGCACCTGACGAAAGAGATCCTCTTATTCGCCGCAGGACCAAAGAATACAACGTGTTATGGACCTCTGGCCGTAGTTTCGCCGAAAAACGCTGGGAAGGGTTCATGGAAGACCGCCAGGGCATCGGCGACACATTCCGCTCACTTGCCTTTCTGCCGCTGGCTGCCATTAAGCGTCTAAAAACAGAACGAGTCGGCGCAGACCCGACCAGGGAAAACGACGACCTCGCCTGGTTGCGAAAACTTCCTAAGGCAGATCTGCACTGCCACCTTGGCGGCGCTTTTGATCCGGACCTTCTCAAAGAACTTGCAACGCTCCTTCTCAATGGTTTGAAGGTGAGTTGTGAAAGGCGCGGTCGAATCAAAGATAAACTTGTTAGCCGCCTGGGTTGTCCTTTGGCTCAGCTCACGCCGGAGTATCTATCCCGCCTGAATGCGCCAAGCGGCAAAAACCAGGCTCATTGCCTTAAAAATCTCAAGGGGATCTTTGCCGCTCTTGATGAACCGGTGCATATCTGCAATGCTATACTGGTTAATGAACTCAGTCCGGAACAGATTGCAACAATCTCCTGGTCCGAACCTTCTCACCTCGCCGATAATGATCGCTTAGACTGGTACATGGCATGTGGCGACCTTGGTGGTTCCGCTCTGTTACAGACAGAAGCCGGCCTCAGTCATGCTCTCCGCTGGCTTATGGAGAGCGCCAGACGCCAAAACACAAGGTTCCTTGAGATCCGCTTTTCACCAGGAAATTATACTGCTGCAGGACTCTCCATCCACCAGGTTACGGACTGCCTGCTGTCAGAGGCCACCACTTTCGAACAGCGTTATCCCGGCTTTCAAGTACGTTTTCTGGTCATGGCCACCCGCCACAAGGAACAGGCTGCTATGGACGCCCATGTTACCGCAGCCATTCTGTATTCAGGTTCAGTCATGAAAAATGGTCCGCGTGTCACTGGATTCGATCTTGCCGGCCAGGAAGAAGGAAATGAACCTGCCCGGTTTCAGGATATCTTCAAACCTCTTCACCGCCACTTTATCAATATCACCATCCATGCCGGTGAAATGGCCGAAGAGGACAAAATCTGGCAGGCACTCTACCACTTGCACGCCAAACGCATCGGCCACGGACTAAAGCTCATTGATAACCAAAAAATGATGGGTTATGTGCGCGATCATGGCATCGCCATCGAGATGTGTCCCTCCTCCAACCGGCAGACTATGGGGTTTCGCCGTTTTGACCGCGAGGAACAAGGAGAGACTTATCCGCTCAAGCACTATCTCGACCATGGCATCATAGTTACCGTGAACACCGATAATCCCGGCATCTCCCGCACCAATCTCAGCCGGGAATACCTGGAGGCGGCGCGACTCACTCCGGATGGTCTCAGCAAATGGGATATCCTCCGGCTTGTTCGGAACGGTTTTCGGGCCATATTTCTCCCGAAAGATGAAAAAGACGCTCTGTTAAAAGAGATCGATCGAGAGGTATACGGCCTTATCCTGGACGATTTTTTTGGTCCCGCCGGGGAGAGAATGTAATGGAAAATGTGTATTGCATACAACGTTCTGACCTGGAGAAGGTATTTGGCTCGCCCCTGCCGACCGGTAGCCTTTCCGACCCGCCCCTCGCCAAAGTTCTCGCTTTGCCGCACCATTTTCTGCCCCGCACAGAAGCTGAATCCAATCCGGCCTATAAGCAGATTATTCCCTATCAGCTTTTTCTCCGCCACAACCGGTTATTCGTCTTTCAACGCGGTCAGGGTGTGGGCGAAAGCCGCCTGGCCGGCAAACTCTCGATTGGCATTGGCGGCCACATCAATCAGGAAGACAGTAAAACCGGCGGTTTTACCACAGCGGAATACACTGCCGCCCTCCTCCGCGAACGTGACGAAGAACTGATCTGTCCGCGCATCATAAGCTCCAAATTCCTGGGCTGGATCAATGCCGAGAAAACTGCAGTGGACAAGGTGCACCTGGGTGCGGTTCATCTCTGCCGGATTCCGGTTGCCGAAAATATTCGTCTACGGGGTGACGAGGATCTGCATGCAATCGGGTGGCTGCTGCCCGGCGATATTCTATTTGCACGACGGGATTATGAAAAATGGTCGGAACTGGCCGTCAAACTGGCGCAGTAGACAAGCGTCCGGACAACCTGCTACGGTATCTGCCTTGATCGTAAGCTGATTACCGTGAAGTGATAAGTAAGGCACAGAGAGCAACGAAACGAAACTTCAGACTGTTCAGACAGGAAGAAACGGATTGACAATCACGAGGCCATCAATCTGCTGACCGGTTTGCATATCCTCGCTCAGAAGTCTTGTGCAGCCAAGGCACCGGGCTGCGGCAATGATGAGACCGTCCCAGAAGGAGACATTATGTTGTTGATGGATAACCACGGCCGCCTCGACCAGATCACCGTCAATCTCGGCGACCGGCAACCGACGGAAAAGAGAAATTATCTGCTTTGCCTCCTCGGCGGTAAGCGGGGTGGAGATCTTGCGGGTCACCACCACGAAAAACTCACTCAACACCTGAGCGGAAAGAGCTGCAGTCTCTTCAAAAACCGCGCTTTCCAGAATCTGACGGGCGATTATCTGCTTTGCCGGCTCATGAGTGTCATAGGCATATACGAGGACATTGGTATCAAGAAAGTCAGTCATAAAGATCCTCCCGGCTCCAGGACCGTTTTCCCATATCTCGGCTCAGACCGGCAAAGCTCTGACGCAGAGCTGCAATGGTCTTTAGTTTTTCGTCCTCATTCCGCGCAGCTATCCGTTCCAGATAATCCCGGACCATGGCTGTGAGCGTGGTGTTTTTTTCGATGGCGATCTTACGGACTTTTTTGATGATCTGGTCATCAACGCTCAAGGTGATATTGGACATGGCGACCTCCATTTATACATATTATGTGAAACCCTTATTATGGGTATACAATATCTGTTTGTCAAGGAAGGCTTGGCAACCGCCTGATTTTTATTTCTTCATTCCAGCCAGTTTTCCACGACCAGTTCAGGAATTCTGGCAAAATGCCACAGGTTGCCGGTGATAAGAGTAAGGTTATTAGCGACGGAGATATTAGTCATGGCTTGGCTCCTTAAAAACTGAACAAACATAGTCAAGATGATCATTATGACTATATTTATGCAAAAAAATGCCTGATTCGTCAACAGGGTAATACTCAATAATCTGGGTACCCGCGAGGGGTACCCCTACAACCGCCATATGGAACAATGGGTTTTGTAGGGATGCCCCTTGCGGGTATCCTGTAGATCCAACGGAGGTTTCGTCATGTGCAATTTTCTAACCGGACAACACTTGGTTTTATTATTAAAAGCTGCCTGCAATGTAGCAATGGTGGACAAATACTTGAAAAAGATGGTATGTGATTGAAATAAGCCTATCAGCTTTTTTGCAAAACCATACGGTCAGGAAGACAACAATTTGTAATGAGGGGTGTGACACCTATGATCCTACAAGACATCATCAGCGATATTCATGCGCTTGTGGAAGACTTGGAGATGTACGAAAGGAAGTACGGGCTGCTTTCCGAGACTTTTTATGAAATGTACAGCCAAGGGGCTGAGCCGGAAGACGAGAGCTGGGTACTCGAATGGAGCGACTGGGCCGGCGCTTACCAAACCCTTCTGCGGCGCCGTGATCAGTACCAACGTGCTATTCAGTCACTCCAGAATGAGGCGCAGACTCTCCCCGCCATCCTGAAGAAGGCAGCCCGTCATGAACCAATTTCAGTCAATCCATGATTACGAAGAGTTTATCTATACCATTGCTGTTACGCGGCCAAGCATTACCGGCTCCACTCTCGCGGTGATCCGTCGTGGCAAGGGATCAGCAATCCTGCGCGGAGAACTACGATTTGCCGGCGGATATCGTCTTTTGGTCCAAGAACGTCTGGCAATCGAAAATAGCACAGTGATAATCGAATCATATGGTTACGAGATATGGGGAATTTCCGGAAAACTTGCCTGGTATGATTCACAGCCTCACCCAAATGATCCGATACTGGCGCGCACTTTACCCCACCACAAACACATCCCACCCGACCTGAAACACAATCGCATTCCAGCGGTGCATATCTATTTCACCCAGCCGAACCTACCGGTACTTATTGAAGAGATCGAGGAATTACTAAGCAGTAATGGGAGGTTGATTGTGCCATAAGCACATGGCAGGTTGGATTAACGGCAGTATCGCGCTCTGTTCAGCACCCTTTTGCGGGGTATAACAAGACATTTAGATAAGAGCACCTTGGTTATAGCAAGGTACGGTCACGGCGCAGGACATCAAGATCTTTGTCGAGATCAAGCTTACCGCGCAAAGCACGAAGCTTGTCGATTTTCTTGCGATTAATGAATTCCTGCAGGGAGAGAATAATTGTCATGGTTTTGGACTTGGTGCCGGAAAGCCGCATTGCCTCGGTCAAAATGTCTTCGGGGATATCGAGTGTGGTTCGCATGGCCTGCCTCATAATGGTTTACAAGTATTATGCATAATAAAAAACATAAAATATTTCATTTCCGTATGCGAAGTGTTTTTTCGTGGTTCAAGATCAACAATGGCTTGAAGCTGAAGGTTGAATGAATTGATATATTTCCAGGCTTGTAAAAAAGACGACTCGGCAACGTTGCGAAGGTGGTATTAGATGAATGAGGATGGTAAGTGCCATATTTATCACCAGTTATTTCATAATATTTTGATGCTACTTTTAAAGCATCTTATTTAACACCACGAGACTTTTAGAGATAAATGGAGGATGCAATGACGATCTGTATACCACGACATTACCGGCACGAACGACACCGGTTTGAATGTGAAATCATCACCCCCATGTTTTTAGGCAATGCCGACCAGGAGGCAGAACTGCGGGCCGCGCCATTCAAGGGACTTTTGCGTTACTGGTGGCGGGTGACGCAGGGGAATCGCTTCAGTTCGGAAGCGTTGTACAAAAAAGAGTCCGCACTATTTGGCAGCCCGGATGAGGAAGGAGGTGGCAGAAGCGGCGTCACCTTGCTAGTAGAACCAATTGGGGCTATTGAAACCAGCAAGGTCAACTTTCCAAATCCTGGAGATATCGAGCACCCAGAAGTAACCGGCGGCAAAACCAAACCTCTCAATTATCTGGCAGGAATGGGTTTAATCAAAAACAATGAGGTATTACACTCGTATATCAAACCAGGATGCCGATTTATTTTGGAAGTTACCTGTCCTTCCTCCGCACAACAGGAGATACACACCACCTTAACCTTGGTCAAGGCCTTTGCCGCCATCGGCAGTCGTTCCCGCAACGGTTGGGGATCATGGCAGATGCCGATTACCAACCCTGCCAAAATTGATGCCTCGCTCAAAACATTGGATGAGGCATTGGATCACAGTTGTGATTACCCTCATTGCCTTGGAAAAGACGTTAAAGGGCATTTACTGTGGAAAACGAGGCCGGCAGCACAACGATGGGAAGACTGCATGAAAGACCTGGCCGACGCCTATGCCGGTATGCGAGCCAGATCAATTGATGGCCTTGGCAAAATTGCCATCACCAACGGCCAACCAAGTGATCGGCATCTGCTGGGCTATCCGTTGACTAATCATAATTTTAATACCGGCCCGTGGAGAAACGGCCGTCATGCCTCCGGCCTGCGCCTCCTGGTCCGCAAAGATGGCAATCGCCAGTACCGCGGTTATATCCTACACCTGCCACACCTGTTTAGTGATAAAATGTGGCACGGCGAAGTTGACCGGCAGAAGGGCATTTGGAAAAAAGTGCATGCCAAACTCGACAAACTCATGGTACGAGCCAAGCTGGAGGAACTTATATGACGAAATTCGGTCAGAACACCGATTACTGGGTACAGAAGATCATCATGTTCCTGCATGACCCGCCAGATAAACCCCTGCGTCTCCAAGGCCATGAGGAAAGAAGCGGCCGATTGCTCGATATCCTCGGGCTCCAGGCCAATTCACTGAACCACGAAATCTACGCCGAGGCCGACCGCATAGCCTCGGGCATGGATCGGGCCACCCTGCCCAGCTTTAACGAGGATGGCTTTGTTGATTTTCTCCTGGCTCCAAAAATCACCCATCCCACCGGCAAAGACGGCAGTCTTGCCATCGAACTGCCCGCCGGATTTGACCCCACACAAGTCCAGCACGCGCTTGAAGAGTTGCTGAAGAGTGACATCGGCATGGATGCCGATCAGGACGCCGGATATTCCGGGATGTTCAAAGGGCTGGAGGAGAAGTTTGCCCCGGCCCGATTCAATTATCTCTATTTCGTGCTGCGCCGCCGTTTGGCCCAAGAGAATATTGGCGGTTTGGGCGGTCTCTGGCCGCGGCTACCTGCCGACACCCGTATACCCGATCACTCCATATGGCAACATAACGGCCTTGTCTCGGCGCTCGGTTCCTGTTTCGCCTGTTCACCAAAACAAGGGGCAAGCCTAATGGTCTTTGGTATCACCCCGGTACAGGACTTCATCGAACGCGCCCGCAAGCTAAGGGATTTCTGGACAGGTTCGGTTCTCCTCTCCTGGTTGGCCTTTGAAGGGATCAAAAAGATCATGCTGGAGTTTGGCGCTGATCATGTCCTATATCCAAGCCTGCACGGTCAACCCCTGGTTGATGACTGGCTGGCATCTGATAGCGGGCTGAAAATGAAAAAACTACTGGCTGGCATCAACGTCGCAGAAACAGACAATTCTGGAATCGCCACCTTTCCCAACAAGTTTGTTTTCCTCGCCCCCCAAGGCAAGGAACAAGAGATCGCCTCCATGATTGAGGCCCATATCCGTCAACAGTGGCTTGAACTTGGTGACAGCACCTTGCACGCTGTCGAGAAGTGTATCCAGCACCCCGACACCTACCTGCGCGAACAGTTTAACCGCCAGATCGGTTCATATTGGGATTTCCATTGGGCCGCCTGCCCAATGGCTGATGCTGGCGAGAAAGACATCTTGGCTGAACTGCTGCATGAAGACACTTACAAGATCAATCTTGCGCTCTTTGAGGACAGCAAAAAAATCTTTAAAACTACTGACAGTCGGGGATACCTGTACCCGGTAACCCATGCCCTGACCCAAACCTGTATGGCCGCCGGCAAGTCACACCGGGGCGATCAACGCCCGCCGGAACCAGGCATCAAGTGCGATCTGTTCGGCGAGTACGAGGCCCTGCGTTTTGCCTGGAAAGAAGGTGAAGACCGCAACCCTCCACCCTCCCAAGACCCTTTCTGGTCAAAGCTTCGTGAAAAATGGCCAAACAAGGTCGAATTCAAGAAAACCGAACGGCTGTGCGCCATTGCCCTGATGAAGCGGTTGGCCTACAAGGTGTGCACGGACTGGAAAGATCATCCACTGCAACGGCTGTTTCGCAAGGCGGACAGCTTCCCATCCTCCACCGAAACCGCCCTTACCGACTGGTTCGAGGCAGCGCGGCGGGCAAGCAAGGCGGTCGCACCACTCACGGAACTTAGCAAGGCAGGTTCCGTAGAATGGCAGAAAAAGCTGGCCCAATATTTTCACGCCTGCGGGGAGGAAGGAAAGAACAGCGGCAAGGACGAGCCCGAAATCTCTGAGTTACAAAAAGAAGAAAAAAGACTGGCCGATAAAATTTTCGGTCTTTGCCAGCCCAAGAGCACGGATAGTTATTACGCCATTCTGATGATGGACGGCGACCGCATGGGCAAGCTGGTAAATGGCGAGACCATCGCTGCCAGTTGGGGCACGGTTCTACACCCTAAACTGGTCAAACGCTTTGGTGGTCCTTTTTCTCCCCGGTTTAAGGACTTTTGGCAGGAACGCTTGTCGAAGAAACGGCTACTTGCCCCGGCAGTACATGCCGCCATCTCCGAGGCCTTAGGCGATTTTGCCTTGCTCACCGTACCGGAGATTATTAAAAATCATGGTGGGCGTCTCATTTATGCTGGCGGCGACGATGTCTGTGCCGTCCTCCCCGTCTCAACTGTGCTGGATGCGGCCCGCAAAATTGCCGAGGCATATGGCGCAGGCTTCCGTTTTCAACCGGATAGCCAACAAAAAAAATGCGTCACCCTTGGAGCCTCCTGGCGACCGCAACCAGGTAAGCTCATGGTTCATCTCGGCCATGGTGATGAGTTGACCATCTCGGCTGGCATCCTGGTCTGCCATCACAAGAAACCGCTCAAGTCCGCTTTGCAACGCGCCCATCAACTCCTCGGCCTGGCGAAAAATGATTGCGGCCGCAATGCCTTCGCCCTTGAAGTGGATAAACGATCCGGCGGTGGTCGAATTTTCAAGGCCAAATGGCACCAAGCAGACGGGGCGACCTGCCTGCTTGACCATTTTCTCACGGTGTGCTCCGCCCTAGGCAGCGAGCAATCCGGCGAACAACTTAGCTCTTCCCTTGCCTACCGACTTCAGGAATTTCATGATGGATTGCTAGCCATGGCGACCGACAAACCGGAACTCCTCCCCAAGCTCATTGCTGCCCAACTCGGACGATCAGGCAAGAGCGACAAGGATAGCGATAATCAGAAATTGGCTGAGTCCATTACCGCCCTTATCACGCCGATTTTACTCCAGCAGACAAAGACGGATAAAAATTTGCCCCTAACCAATCAAGCAAACCCCATCGAACCGCTGATCGTGGCCCGGACTATCGGCCAGGCCCGAGAACGGCGGGAACTCACGCAACAGGCAGGTGACAAATGACGAAAACAACTTGGCTGGCCATGGAACCGGTAGACACCCTGTTTTTCAGAGGAGCTGACCCCATGTTCGCTGGCGAAAATCACGAGGTAAGGACAGTTTTTCCACCCATGCCATCCACCATCTGCGGCGCGGTGCGGAGTGCGGCGCTTACCCAGTTGGGAATCAGCCCCAGGGATTATCGCCAGCATTCCAATGAAATAGCCGCTCAACAACCCTTTTTAGGCCACCCGGAGCAGGCTGGATTTACAGTACTTGGCCCTCTCTTTCTGCTGAATTACGGCAGCGAACCAAGTGTCCTTTTCCCGGCCCCGGCCCACTGGTTCGCCGAGCATAACCCGCAGAAATGCCCGGATGGTAAGATTCTTGGCGTCCAACCAGCCAAGCCCTTGCGGCTCGATGAAAGCGGCCTTGGGCTTTGCGGTTCCGTACCAAAACCGGCCTGGATAAAACGACCGGCAGCACAGGAACTCGAACCGCTGGCCGGTTGTTGGGTAAACGAGGCGGCCCTTAACGCCACCGGGGAAAAATTCACCTTCACAGTCCGTCGTCTGACAAACAGCACTGTTGCCGTTAGCTCTGGCCAACCCATTATTATCCCGGCCGCTGATCTTTTTGTGTATGAGCAACGGGTTGGCATCGCCTTGGACACCAGCAAATTTGAAACCAGCCGCGCAGTGAAGAACGGCCACCTCTACGCCACCGCCCATGTGCGATTGCGGGAAGGTGTCAGCCTGCTGGCAGGCCTTGAAAGCGACCATCCATTCTGTTTACAGCCTGATGGAATTTTACAGCTTGGCGGCGAACAACGGGTTTGCCGTTACCGGATTCTGCAAAAATTCACGCAGGCCCTGGCTAAGGATGGTAAGACGCTTCTTGCTCTCGCCCCTGTACCCGTTGGCTCTGTGCCAGAGGATCTTTCACGGGCTGGCGGCAAGCTGCTGCGCATGGCCGGTTGGGATATGGTCAAGAACAACGGACGGGGCTTCCACAAGAAAACCGTGTCGTACTACCCGGCCGGCACCGTCTTTTTTGAAACTGACTGCGCAACCGCCATTCCCGGTTGTGTCAGGATATAAAACGAATCTCAAGGAGGTTATGAAATGTATCTCAAAGAACATACCAGGCTCTGTGTCCTCTACGCCATCGCACCAGTCCACGCTGGCTCCGGATCGTCCACCGGCGCCGTGGATTTGCCCATCCAACGCGAACGCCATACAGGTTGGCCGCAAATTCAGGCCTCCGGGGTTAAAGGGGCCTTCCGGGATCACTGCCTGCGTTTCTGGGCACACCAGGACCATGACGCCTTACAGAAGGCGAAAGATCTGACCGACCGAATCTTTGGGGCTGCCACCGGTGGCAGCGGGGATGGTCAAGCGGGGGCTGTGGCCTTTTCCGATGCCAAGCTGCTGGCCTTCCCTGTGCGCTCAACCGCCGCGCCCTTTGTCTGGGTAGTCTGCCCGACCCTGCTCCGCCGCCTGGCCCGCGATCTCGACCTGGTTCCACAAGAAGAGACAAGCGGACTTGACCTGCCCTGCTCTGGAGACAAATTCATTCCGGTCATTGGTGAGTTTGCCGACCAACTTGTCTTGGAAGATCTCTGCCTTACCAAAGGGCAAGGCGATACCGGCAAAATCATGGCCGTATTCCAAAAGCTTGCCCCCAAGGTTGACCGCCTGGTGGCTATTTCAGATGAGTTTTTCTCATTTCTGGTGGAGACGGCCACCGATGTTCAGGCCCAAATCAAAATCGATGAAAGGACGGGTATCACCCAAGTCGGTTCTCTACGCTACGAGGAACTCCTGCCAGCCGACTCAGTCCTCTATGTCCTCAACTTTTTTGGAGATGAACGGAGAGTGGACAATCCCTGGCAAATCGCGACCGTGCGTGATGGGGTTGTGAAGGCCGTGGAGACTCATCTTCAGATTGGTGGCGATCTATCCCTGGGTCGTGGCATCTGCCAAGTAACCTGGATCGGCAATTAAAGGAGAAACACCATGCGACACACTTTGGGACAGGACAGAGCCGCCTTTACTTTGAAGCGGCTGGAAACTATAGACTGCGACCGTGACAAATTCAAAAAACTATGCGCTGGGCTGCCATCAATGATTATGCAGAACGGCTTTGGTCAAGCCTTGGCTTTTTTAGCGGCGAAGGGAAGCGAGACCAAAAACGGCAAGTTACAAGAAAAACAAAAAAACGAACATGTCAATGCCTATAAGATTATTTTGGCTTGGTTAGATAAGAAAAAAGTAATCAAAAAAGAAGCATTAAAAGACCGACTTATGGAAATCCATGTAATGGATCAAGGCCAATATCTCCTCGCCCAGAGGGAAACCCTGGCCATGTTGGAGTGGTTAAAGCGCTACGCCCACGCCGACCTGTTCGAGTAAAGGAGAAAGATGCTATGCCGATTAACGTTGTATCAAAACAATTCAGAATGGTATCCAGCGAGCTTTCAACCTGCCTGGCAAGCGCGGATTTCAAGGCGGCTAATTTCGGGCTCTATCACAACCGTTTTCTGCAATATCATGAAGATTTTGAACGAAAAACCGAAGAGCCGAGGCCCAATAGAGACCCGAGGCTAGACTCGAAGGTCTCTTTCCACCCCGAGGCCCACAATGAACGAGGCGACGAACTCACGATTTACCGTGAAGCCCGGCCGGCCCAGACAGAACTGCTGAAGAAAATCCATATTCGTCAGGCCCACTATTGCACGGCCATGAAGAAGACAGGCTGGATACCGATCATTATCCACGCCCGGCTGACCTCGCCATTCATCACCGGCATGGGCATCGACCACCCCACCGAGACTAATCTTCTCCTCGACCGTAACACCGGTGTACCATTCATCACCGGCATGGGCATCGACCACCCCACCGAGACTAATCTTCTCCTCGACCGTAACACCGGTGTACCATTCATCCCAGCCAGTGGCCAAAAAGGAGTCATGCGTCTAGCCCTGATGTTTGACAGTCTACAGGATCGGGATGGTAATTGGCGCGACGAGGGAGATTTGCTGGCAGAAAAAATTCTTATCCACAAAAACAACAAAAAGACAAAAGAGACTGAACTCCATTGGAACGAATCTCCAGAATTCAAGACCTTGTTTGGTTTCTTGGCAGGAAAAGAAGATAACGATGGCTGTGCAGGCAATCTGGTCATTCTCGATGCCTACCCGGTTACGCCGCCAGAAATCGGCACCGATATCCTGAACCCCCACTACCCGGAGTATTACCGCGATTCTGGAAAAAAACGCGGTCCCACCGAGGATCAAAGTCCTATCCCGATCAAATTCCTGGTGGTCAAGGAAGGCGCGGAGTTCGTTTTCAGGGTATTACTGCGGCCTCTTTTCTCAGCCTCCGTGTTCACGGATCGAGAACAACTGCGAACACTCGCCGAATGGGCCATCATCAACACCATCGAACAGCATGGCATAGGCGGCAAGACTGCTATCGGTTATGGTCATTTCAAAATGTTAAGCCAAGGCAATGAACCTGCCGCCATTATTCGCTGGACTGTGGAAGAAGAAGGAAAACAAACCAAACTTCGTGAAAAACGAGAACAGGAGCTTAAACCTTGGTTGGCAGTAATAAAGCAAATTACCGATAGCCTTGACTGGGGACAACTCAAACAGAACGCCCTCGATAATGAGAAGGTTAAAGCATATCAAACGCAATCCGAGGTGGCGTCAGCTGTCAAGTCCGCAGCAGAACGGATAAGAGGCGGAAATCCCAAAAAATGGAACGAAGAAAAACGTGATCAACTCATGGCCGACTGGCTGGCCCAGGCTGGACTCACCTGGGAACCGCTCGTTTCCACTGCAACTCAGGCTGCCAGTTCGCTTTCTCCCAATGAAACAGCAGCTGTCGAACAAATCAAGGGACTCAAAGAATGGGACGACTACTTGAAGACGAAGATCAACCCGACTGATCTCCCCCGGCCTGCGCTTCAGGCCTTGCGCGATAAGATGAAAAACGACTGGAATTGTGAAAACGGGAAAAAGCCCAAAAAAGATGCCCTGAAACAAGTAAAAGCCCTACTCAGACCAAAACCGTAAGGGGGCCAGGGTGACGGTGGAACCGCTCGGTGACAAATCCTTCCGAATCATTAAGGTGGAGGTATAGTAGTATCAATAAAATCGATCAAACGATGTACGCCTCCTTCGGGAGATGTGCCAGTCTCTTCTCGGTCTGCCCGGCGCAGATAAAAAGAAGTTCAAAGCCGCTTCGAAAGTCGGTAAGATATGGATCAAGCAGCTGTGGAACGTATACGTGACAAACAGCATTGAAGCGTAAAGAGCCTTGCTCTTTAGCTATGAGAAGATTTCGTAAGGTAATTCCTCTGGTCCTGATTACCAGAGAATTTGACACAACGAATGCAAGCATGAGGAGGTAAATGAACATACGTAAATTACTCAAAAAAATCCTGGAAGGAAGTCACAATATCCGCTTCTCCGAAGCCGTTGCCCTTGCTGAAGCTTTTGGCTTCAAGCTTGATCGGGTCAGCGGCAGCCATCACATCTTTATCCGCGTTGGCTTTCCTGAATTGGTTAACCTTCAGGAAGTCGATGGCAAAGCCAAACCCTACCAGATTCGCCAGTTGCTGAAAATCATTGAAAAGTATAATCTGAAATTGGAGGTTGAAAAATGAAAGACTACCATATCAATATTTTTTATAGCGAGGAAGATGAGGGGTATATTGCCGACATTCCTGATCTGGCCCACTGTTCCGCTTTTGGCAAGAGTCCGGAAGAGGCATTAGCGGAAGTCCTCAAGGCCAAGACTGCCTGGCTGCAATCAGCCCGCAGCAACCACGTAACTGTTCCAGAGGCCCACTACCGGCCCGTAATTTACCAGGCGGCCTGACGCAGTCCAGCCGGTGTCAAGCGCTGACAGGCCGTTTTCAGGTGAGAGCAGCTCCGAAAGCATCTTCACAGCCGCAAATTCCGGCCGTGAACAGATTGTCAACGAAGACGCCGATAACATTTTTAAAAAACTAAAGCTGAGTTGAGCAGCTTGCCTGCTCATACGAAACTTATGCCCTTGCGGTATAAGAAATTGATATTCATCCCGGTTGAAACGAAACACCTGGTGATAATAAGAATAGCCACACAGGAGAGAAACCATGACAACGCTTGAGAAGGTCCAAAAACTGGAACGCTATCTCAGCCTACGCAACCCCGAGACTGAACCAGTAATCGACAAAACTATCGATAAACTTCTTGATCGGGAAATCCTGCGCCTAAGTGAACTCCTGACCACACTCCGCTCCCAGCTTGCGGATTTTGAGAAGAAATACTGCATGTCAACGCAACTCTTCCGCGAACGATTTGAACGCGGTGAGATGGGGGATGCCATGGACTATATGGAATGGGCAGCCACCAACGGAATGCTGATCAACGCCGAAAAACATCTATACATCCTGGCGGAAAAGATTGGCCATGAACCAGCGCATTGACGAACATTTCGCGTTTGTCGAGAGCCTGCTACTCGAAAGTCCGGCCATTAAAGCTTATCAGGTAACACAGCGCCTTGTCGGTGTCACCGATGGCAAATTGCGGGTGAAAGTGGAACTTGCAAACAGCGGTCTGGCCGAATTATTTGAATACGTCGTTGCAGACCATGAGATACACCTCATGAAATACAGTTTTCACTGTCAGACCTCCTCTGGTGAGCTTTGGAAACGCTGGGATAATGCGCCCCACTTTCCACAACTCCCCTATGCGCCACACCATATTCATTTAGCGAACGGGGGGGTAGTTTCTGCGGCACAACCGCCGGACATTGCCGCGTTCCTTCTGGAACTCGAACTGGCATGCACATTCGGCTGAAGAACTGATTGAGCTGCTTATTGGTAAGGTAGCAGATAAAAATGTTGGCATCTAGGAAACTCGACTTCATGCCATTTCCTCTACTGTCCGCAGACCAACAGCCTTTTTAGCAGCCTGTCGTTCCAGGTCCGGATCGCCACCCAGGCCCGTAACGCTGCCGCGCAGATCGCGAAGGGTTTTGACCGGCATGAGAATAATCTTATCGCCTTCGACGACAAAATCGATTTTATCATTGGGATGAATGCCGTATTGTTTCCGGATCTTCATTGGAATCGTTATTTGACCTTTTGTAGTTACTGTGGCAAGCATTTCCTACCTTCTGTAAAAAGTATTACTTTTATAGTATGGCAAGGAACTATGGACGTCAATCCACTTCATGTTCATCCACTTCATGTTCATTGGTGAGATTTTATGATGACTGGTTCACATTCACCCACCCTGTTCCTGCTGTTTAACCATGCCCTCACCGCCGACCAAGAGGCCGACGCCCGATCATCTCTCGGTATCGACCGGATCGTGCCGGCGCCGCAAGCCATCCAAGTAATCTGGTCAAATGTGCCTCCCGATCTTGAGGAACTGACCGAGTATCTTAAACCGGTATACACCTGGCTGGCCGACACGGCGGAGCCCAACGATTTCATCTTGGTCCAAGGTGATTTCGGCGCAACTTGTCTCATTGCCGATTTCACCCAAGCACAAGGCTTGCAGCCGGTGTATTCCACCACGGTCCGCGAGGCGGCTGAAGATCATCTGCCGGATGGCTCGGTGCTGACCGTACATCGATTTAAGCACCGGATGTTCAGACACTATAAGAGGTAACTTTATGAAGACTTGCGAAACCCACGTCTGTCTTGTTTCAGACCAGCCTATTCCAAATCTGACAACCGTGCGGCAATTTAAGCCGGACCGAGTCATTCTGCTCTACACTAAGGATATGATCAACCAGAAAAACCGGCTTGAGCAAGTGATCCGCACCAACAAACTAGAGGTTGAATCTCGGGAAATTCAACCATTCAATTTGGCTAATGTCATGGAAGAAAGCGAAAAAATTCTCGCCGAAAACCGCGATTGCCATGTTTCGTTAAACATCACCGGCGGCACAAAGGTCTCGACAATCGGCACTTTCCAGTCATTCTACTCGGCAGGTAAAACAATTTATTACGTCAACTCCCGAGACGACGAAATTTTGCAACTCGCACCTGAAGAGACCAAAATAGCCATAAATGTTCAAATATCGATCAAGGAGTATCTTGCCGCCCATGGTTTTATGGTCGAGAAATACACCAAAAACGACGGAGAGATTAAATCCAGGGGTAAAGTTACCGAGGCCCTTTGCAAACTGGCGATAACGTCTGCAAGAGCATTGGGAATCCTCAACCAGGCCTTTCCCGAAAACTTTGAACAATGCCAGTACCCACTGACGATCAGGCTACCTGATCCCCTCATTATGGAATTAGTACCGCTTCTGGGAAAACACGGGTTAGCCAAAAGCACGGATAAAGATAGCTTGCTGATCAACAACCTGGAATCCGCCAGATATCTCCACGGATTTTGGTTCGAGGAGTATGTTTACAGCGCTGCGCAAGGAGCCGGGGCAGATGAAGTAAAGCTCAATGTCAGCGGAAAGTGGGATGCCCCAGGGAAGAATTCACCGAAAAACGAATTTGACGTCATGATCGGCAAAGGAAACAGGTTGTTCTATATCTCCTGCAAAACCGCCAACCCGGACAGGCCATCAAACGACAACAAAGAATCTGTCGGCAAAGAGTACCTGTACGAACTCGATTCCTTGGGTGACCGTGCCCTGGGACTGTTCGGCAAGAAATCTCTCGCCTCGGCCCGGAGCGTCAAAAACGAATATGTTAAAAAACGCGCAAAGACCATGAACATCCGGATATTCGACCACAATGATCTACCGAACCTGAAAAATAAGCTTCGAGAATGGCTCAATGCTTGAAGATTTTCTTGTTGTCTGCTTGATCGTGAAGGAATCAAGAGGCCAATTCAACTATGGGCAACACCAAAAATCCCTCGCGCCGGGCCGCTTCCCGTAACCGTAAATCAAGGCAGACAAATTCATGCCCCCTGGGGGTCTTATCAGACCAGATAAGGGCTGCAGCCAACTGCATGGCATCGGCAGCCCGGAGCGGATGAGTCATCAACAGCCGTCCTGCAATATTTTTAACTTCATCGCCTGGCAAAATTTCCAGCCAGGCCGAACCAAGTTTACTCACCAGTTGTCTGGTCAGATCCTCTTCCGCTTCGGTCAGAACGCCATCCCGTCGCAAGCGGGCAAACGCCGACCAGCACTCTACCGGTGTCCCCCACCAGACGGCCACCGCATTGTCTATTTCAGCCAATTGCCGGGCTACACTGCTCATCGGCTCTTCTACACAGAGGGGAATTATCCCGGAAGTATCCCAGAATCTCACCGGCCGTCCTCCCGCTCCTGTTGCAAGACGGTTCGGGCGCACCCCGTCCTGTCCTTTGGCCTCACTGCTGTCCAGAATTCCTCTGGAATGGCTCCGGAACCGAGCCGGGCAAGGCCTGCCCGCTCCAAGGCCAGAAGATGCGCAGGGATCGACTGCTCTCTGCCCCTGACCGAAGTCAAACGCGCTACCGGCCTGCCGTGTTCGGTAACGATAATCTCCTCACCAGCCTTGACCATTGCCAATTGTTGACTGAGCGTTGCTTTTAGTTGCGACACCGCCACTGTTTTCATGATAATCCTCCTTAATTATGACTAGATTAGTCAATTTACTAGCCCATGTCAAATGCAAAACATGCATAACAGGCAAGGCAAATCCCACCGGCAACGTTGCACTCCTTGCCCTTTCTTCCTGGTCCGTGTTTTCATTAACATGAATATCAGGAGGAACCACCATGAACATCTACATCAATACCCAGGGTGCCCGGATTGTCCGGGAAGGTCGACATCTACTGGTCAAGAAGGGCGAGGATACGTACCACACCCTGTTCGTGGACAAATTGCATCAGGTAGTGCTATTCGGCAGCATCGATCTTTCGCCCGCCGCCATCAAACTGCTCCTGAAGTATCAGGTCGATACGGTATTCTGCTCATACGATGGGCGCTACCTGGGCCGTTTTGCCAGTGCCGAGCCCAAGAATATACTACTCCGTAAGCGGCAGTTCCAACTGCTTGATGATCAGACTTTCGGCCTTAAATTTTGCCGCCAGGTTGTAACCGGCAAACTTACCAACATGGCAACCCTGTTGATGCGCATCCAACGTACCCGCGACCGCAAGGAAGCCGGCCAAAAAGCCAAAGAAATACGTTCTCTGTTTACCGCCATTGAGGCAGCCGACTCCATAAACTCATTGCGCGGTTATGAAGGCAGGGGCAGCGCCATCTATTTTGGTGGCCTGAACTGGGGCCTGCAAAACAATCTCGGTTTCTACCGGCGGGTACGACGACCGCCCACCGATCCCGTAAACGCGGT
>Ga0208863_1000820_pt1 | contig 24398 bp, 24 predicted proteins | sample RifOxyD3_FD_184040 | JGI IMG/M metagenome (GOLD analysis project Ga0208863, IMG submission 184040) | Soil microbial communities from Rifle, Colorado - Rifle Oxygen_injection D3 (SPAdes) | ecosystem: Environmental > Terrestrial > Deep subsurface > Rock core/Sediment | place: Rifle, Colorado...
GCGTCAGTGCGGCAAAAACTTCTGTTTCCGGCGGGAAAACCGTAAGTAGTTTGCGTTCTTCTGCGACGAAATTTTGCAAAGCCGCGAAATAAGGTTGCTGTGTCTCTTTAGCTAATGCGGATCGCCATGAGTCTTCAATTAAATCAATCATGGAGGGATTTCCAGCGCTTTAACAGCAGGGCGTTGCTCACTACCGACACGGAACTCATCGCCATCGCAGCGCCCGCGATCATCGGATTCAACATGCCCAGCGCTGCCAGCGGTATGCCCAGTATGTTGTAACCGAAGGCGAACCAGAGATTCTGGCGGATTTTAAACAGCGTCGCGTGCGATAGTGAGATGGCGTCCACCACGCTCATCAGATCGTTGCGCATCAGGGTGATGTCGGCGGTTTCGATGGCAATATCGCTGCCGCTGCGCATGGCAAAACTGACATCGGCAGAGGCGAGTGCCGGTGCATCGTTGATGCCATCTCCTGCCATGCCGACCAGTACTTTTCCCGGCTGGCTCCCCGACTTCTCGGGGTAACCAGCGACTTGCCCGCTTGCGGGCTTAGTCGAATGGCTAGTAGTTTCATCAATGACGACTTTGTATGATTCCACCAGCGCAGCTTTATCCTGCGGCAACACCTCGGCGCGAAACTCCGTGATGCCGGCCTGTGCTGCGATCGCCTGTGCGGTGGCCTGATTGTCGCCGCTGATCATCACCACGCGTACGCCCATCTCAGTCAATTTTGCGACGGCCGCGCGACTGCTGGTGCGCAACTGATCGGCGATGGCGATGTAGCCGAGCCGGGCGTTGTTGCGAGCGACGATCAGCACGGTCTTACCCTGTTGCTGCAAGGCCAGGATGCGAGTCTGGTCGATGGCAATGCCTGATTGTATGGCGTAGGCGGGTGAACCGAGTAAACAAGCAGCGCCGTTTATCTCGCCGCGCAAACCTTGTCCCGGCATTTCGCTGAAATTCGATGAATTTATAATTGTTTGATTATTATAGTAATTTATAATCGATTTCGATAGCGGGTGGGTTGAGCCTTGCGCCAGACTCGCCGCAATCTGTAACAGTTCGGCATCGCTAGAAGTGTTGTCGGGCAGCACATCGGTCACGGTCGGTTTGCCGGTGGTCAGCGTGCCGGTCTTGTCCAGCAGCAATACAGAGAGTCGATGGGCGCGTTCTAAGGCTTGCGCATCTTTGACCAGTATCCCCGATTGTGCCGCGCGTCCCGTGGAAACCACCAGCGCGGTAGGGGTTGCCAGTCCCAGCGCGCAGGGGCAGGATATGACCAGCACGGCCACGGCATTGATCAGCGCGGCGCTAAAGCCGATCCCCATCATCCACCAAACGCCGAAGGTGAGGGCGGCGATGGAAACCACCACGGGAACGAAGATGGCAGAAATCTTGTCGGCGAGTTTCTGAATGTCGGCTTTCGAGCACTGCGCCTGTTCGACCAGTCGGATGATGGCGGCCAGTTGTGTGGCGGCACCGACGGCCAGTGCGCGGCATTTGACCTGTCCGTTTTGATTGGAGGTGGCGGCATACACCTTGTCATCGGTTTGTTTGTTTTGCGGCATGCTCTCGCCGGTGAGCATGGCTTCATCCAGACTGGAGTTGCCCTCAAGGATCACGCCGTCTACAGGTACGTTCTCGCCGGGGCGCACCAGGAAGATGTCGCCCTTCTTCATCTGGTCGACGGCCAGTTCCTGCATCACGCCGTCCCGTTCGACATGCGCTGTTTTAGGCTGCAGGTTGATCAGCGCTTCCAGTGCGCTGGACGTCTTGCCTTTGGCGCGCGCTTCGAGCAGTTTGCCCAACAACACCAGTGTGATCAGGGTGGCGCTGGACTCGAAATAGACGGGTTGATCAAGATTTAGCAGCATTACCGCGCAACTCATGAAATATGCCGAGCTGGTGCCCAAGGCGACCAGCACATCCATGTTTGCGCCGCCACCCTTGAGTGAACTCCATGCGCCGGTATAAAAGCGGCGGCCTATCCAGAACTGTACCGGGGTCGCCAGAACAAAAGGCAGCCAGTCAGGCAGCATGAAGTGATTGCCTGTCGCCATCAGCAACATTTCGATCAGCATGGGTGCGGTGAGCAGCGCCGAGATGATGAATTGGCGTTGCTGGGTTTGCAGGGCAGCGGCACGGGCGCGTTTTTCTGCGGCGAAATCGCGCACCGGATGGGCGTTAAAACCTGCGCCTTGTATGGCCTTGATTAAATCGGCTACCCCTGTTTGATCGGGATTGAAAGATATAGTGGCTTTTTCAGTGGCGATGCTCACCGCCGCCTGCACATCAGGGAGTTGATTCAATACTTTTTCGAGGCGCGCGGAGCAGTTCGCGCAGTGCATGCCGGTGACTTGCAGATCGGTGTGGCTGAAATTTTTCATGCGAGGATTATATGCGCTGAAACACAAAATGGCGCAGCGCCATTTTGTGTTTCAGAAAAACAGTTTACAGGGCGCGTTTGATGCTGACTGCGCCGCGTATTTGACCTGGCGTATAGCCGGTGGCCTGATCGTGCGGATATTCTGTTGCTAATTTTGCTTTGACGTTGTCGGCAATTTGTTCGCCGTGGCAGGCTGTGCAGGCAGGTTGCAGTGCAATGGCCTTCATGAAGCGGAAAGACTTGCCTGCAGGTTCCTGCACGATTTCAGACGCTTCCAGTGTTTCAGGTTTTTCACCTGCCGCTGCGCGTTCGGCAAAAGATTGCAGTTGTTTCTGTTCCCATGCATCCGCAGTACCCAACATAGGATTGCGCACTTTCAGGCTGACGCGGGTGAGTTTCCAGCCGGTCTGGCGGGAGATGTCGCCTGCCATTTTAGGGGCGATATCACGGCATACCTGAACTGCGGAATCGGGCCCGCCTTCGCTGATCGCCTTCTTGTTGGCTTCGAGCAGTTGCTTGAGAAAAGGCATCGCCACAGCGCGGGCATCTATGCTGTACTGAGCGAGTTCATCTGCTTGTGCAGTTGCGGCACTCATGCTGATCAGTGATGCTAACAGTATGATTTTTTTCATTTTATTTCCTTATGGTAATGGGTAATAAAAAGCCCGCGCGAACGGGCAAGATTGCGGTTTTATAAGCCGATTTATTTCTTCATCGGGCAAGTGTTCAGGCCAATGATGGAGTAGGCCGGGCAGATGCCGATGATGCCGGTTAACAGCGGTACTACGCCGATCCAACCCCATGCGCCGATCGCATCGGTCGCGGTCAGGCCGATCAGTGCCAGTCCGGCAATAACACGCAGTGCGCGATCAATCGTTCCTTCGTTTTGCTTCATTTTAATCTTCCTTGGGAGGGTTTACAGAGTGACCAGAATATGACGGATAAGTTTTGAAGTCTGTGACAAACATCACACAGCAAAAAAAATTGTCAAGCTCATGTTTGTGCTTATATAGTTGCTGTCCGTCTGTCTGACGACATGCGGATTATGTGGATTTACGCCGATTAACAGATGCATAATCCAAGTTGATATACCGTTAAGGTAAACTTGCTAACTTGTTGTGCGGATTTGCGGATTGAATTGCTGAATTTAGGATTAACGTTTCACAGGGCAGGTGTTCACGCCTATGATCGCGTAAGCCGGGCACAGGCCGATGACGCCGGTCAGCATGGGAATGATACCAAAATAGCCCCATGAGCCGATCAGGCCTGCATAGGCCAGTTCGATTGCGCCCAATCCTGCCAGTACGCGCAATCCGCGATCCAGTACGCCGGCATTTTTTTTCATTTTGTGATTCCTTAGTGTGATTTAACGAGCGAAGAGTATTAGGATGATTGGTCACCCGTTCTGATCGAAGGTTATAGTGCTGCGAATTTCTTGAGTGCGGCCAAGTTGGTGATCACGATTTGTTCACGGCCCAGCGTGACCCAGCCCTGTTCGGAAAAGCCTTTGAGCAAGCGGCTGACCATTTCACGCGCAGAACCTAGTTCATCGGCGATCGCCTGATGGGTGGTGTGTATTGGGCTGGTTTTGGCTGCCAACAGTGCGGCCAGACGCTGGTCTAGTTTCTGGAAGGCTACGGCGGTCACCAGTTCCATCATGTCGGTCAGCCGTCCGGTAAACAGTTGAAAGACATAGTGGCGAAAGGCATCGTATTTGGCCAGCATATTGTGAAATACGCTGGCCGGCAAAAATACCATTTCAACGGCCTCATCGACGATGCCGCGTGCCTGATAGCGGGTGTCGCCCAACAGACAGCTGCTGGTCAGGATGCAGCTCTCGCCCGGCATCACCCGGTACAGTTGCAATTCACGTCCCTGTGATGACGACTTGATCACGCGCAAATTGCCGGATAGCAGCAATGGAAATCCCTGGCATATCTGACGTTCATCAAATAAAACAGTGCCGCTAGGAATATGCATCACGCTGGTTTGCTTCAACAGTCCATCCAGTTCCGCTGTCGGCAGCTCCCCCAGCATCGGGTAGAGCAGCAAAATGCGGGCGCGGATGTCGTCGCTTAGCATGGGTCAGCCTTGCGCGCGCATCTGAGGGAACAGGATCACGTCGCGTATGCTTGCGCAGTCGGTCAGCATCATGATCAGACGGTCGATGCCGATGCCTTCTCCTGCGGTCGGTGGCAGGCCGTATTCCAGCGCGCGGATATAGTCGTTGTCCTTGAACATCGCCTCTTCGTCGCCGGCTTCTTTGGCCATGACTTGTGCGTCGAAACGGGCTTCCTGATCTTCGGCGTCGTTCAACTCGGAGAAACCGTTGGCCAGTTCGCGTCCCAAGATGAACAATTCAAAGCGTTCGGTGATCGCAGGGTTCGCATCGCTGCTGCGTGCCAGCGGTGAGACTTCCACCGGATAATCGACGATAAAGGTCGGTTCAAACAGCAATGTCTCGGACAATTCTTCGAACAGCGACAATTGCAGACCGCCCAGTGCGTCTTTTGGATTGTGCTTGGCTTTCAAGTCTTGCAGTTCGGCCAGTACGAATTCGCGGTCGGCCAGTTGCTCATCGCTAAATTGCGGATGATATTTCTGAATGGCCTGAACCATGGTCAGACGGTGGAATGGCTGACCGAGATCCAGTTCGCGTCCCTGATAGGTCAACTGCGTGGTGCCCAGCACTTTTTGTGCGACTTCGCGGAGCAGGCGTTCGGTGAAATCCATCAGATATTTGTAATCGCGATAGGCTTCGTAGAATTCCAGCATGGTGAATTCGGGATTGTGGCGAGTCGACAAACCTTCGTTGCGGAAGTTTCTGTTGATTTCAAAGACTTTTTCGAAACCGCCGACCACCAGACGCTTGAGGTACAGTTCCGGCGCGATGCGCAAGAACATCTCCATATCCAGCGCATTGTGGTGGGTGACAAAAGGTTTGGCCGATGCGCCGCCAGGGATAGAATGCATCATCGGTGTTTCGACTTCCAGATAACCTTCGGCGATGAAAAATTCGCGGATCGCCTGGATGATTTTGGTGCGCTTGATGAATACGCTGCGCGCATCCGGATTGGTGATCAGGTCGAGATAACGCTGGCGGTACTTTTGTTCCTGATCGGACAGGCCGTGGAATTTTTCCGGCAGCGGACGCATCGACTTGGTCAGCATGCGCAATTGTGTGACGCGCACCGAGAGTTCGCCGGTCTTGGTCTTGAACACCACGCCCACCGCGCCCAGAATATCGCCCAGATCGTAATGCTTGAAGGCGCCGTGCGCTTCTTCGCCGATTTCATTGTTGCTGATGAACAACTGGATGCGCCCGCTCATGTCCTGCAAGGTGGCGAAACTGGCCTTACCCATCACGCGTTTTAACATCATGCGACCGGCGACACTGACCTGCAGTTGTGCGGCTTCCAGTTCCTCGTGGGACATGTGGCCTAATTCGTCATGCAAGTTACCCGCCAGATGCGTGCGATTGAAGTCATTCGGAAATGCGACGCCCGCTTTGCGGATGGCAGCCAGCTTGTTGCGGCGCTCGGCGATAATCTGATTGTCTTCTTCATGCAGATGTATATCCAAAGGTTGTTCGGACTGGGGAGTGATAGGTTCGGTTGTCATAGTGCTTTGCGTGATCAATTAATTGGTTTATACATCTCTAGCACGCGATTGTGTCACGAATGACCTCATGTTTCCAGTTTGCTGTTTTTTCCTGGCTATTTGGAATACGAATCAGGGAGCTGTGAGCGGATGATGTCGGCGCAAAGGACGCCGCTTTGCACGGCGCCTTCCAGCGTGGCGGGGTAGTCGCCCCGGGTGTAATCGCCCGCCAGCAATAAATTAGATAGCGGCGTTTGTTGTGCCGGGCGGGTAAGGTCGGGTGTGCAGGCAAAAGTGGCACGTTTTTCCGCGATGACTTTGTACCAGCGGGGAGCTTCGCTGAAGCCGAATTCATCCTTCAGTTCCTCGATCACTTTTTGCGCCAGTTCATCTTGAGACAGTTCCTGATGCAAGCCTTCCGCGCTGATGACCGCCGCGATCAGTCCGTGCTGTCCTGCGATCTGCCCCTTGTCGAAGAGCCACTGACTGTTGCGTTGATGCAAACCCAGCATGGGGTGAGGCAGTCGGACAGAAGCCGGATATTGCAGATACAGCGTATAGATGGGTTGATGTTGCAGCGCGTCGATTTGTGCGATGGCGGGCGCGAGCGCCGCATACGGACGCAGCAGTTTGGCCGTGATAACCGGCGGGGTCGCGCAGATCACGTGGCTGAAGTGCAGGCTACCGCGTTTGGTGATGATCTCGAAGCCGTGTTCATGGGATAGCAGTTGTTCTACGCCGCAGGAGGTCAGCACATGTCCTCCGCGTCGTCTTACATATTTTGCGGCACGGGCGGGAAACAGCGCGGTGAAATCGATGCGCGGCAGCAGCATGTCGCTGTCGGCACGCGTCTGATTCAATGCATCCCTTAAAACACTCAGCAATACCTGGCCGGATGCGATACGGAGCGGGGTGTTGAGCGCCGCGATACACAGTGGTTCCCAGAATTTTTGTATCAGCGCCGGGCTTTGCTTGTGTTCTGATAATAGTGAGTTAACGCTTATATCTTTGATTATTTTGAAATTATTTTTTTTCATTGCCTGCATGAAGCGCGCGGCGCTCAATCGCTCAGACATACTCAAGCCACGGGCGAACAGCAGTGCGAACAGCAGATGAAAGGGAGCGGGCAGGCGGGGTGCTTTCAGGGAAAAATGACCGTGCAGATCGAGTTGCAGCGGCAGACGCAAAAAATCCTCTGCGACGTTGCCGCCGACCTGCTCGATCAGCGCGAGAGTTTGGTGATAGCAGCCCAGCAACAGATGCTGGCCGTTATCGAGGAATAAATCTCGCCCCTGCAAGGGACGATTGCTCTTTCCCCTCGCGGGGGAAAGTTGGATAGAGGGCGTGGTGTTATTGCGGACAATGGAATACAACACCCCGCGCGCGCGCCCACCCAATTGTCTTGCACTCTCGAACACGGTTACCGGAATGTCCAGTTCAGCCAGTCGGGCGGCTGCCGCCATCCCCGCGTAACCACCTCCGATGACGGCTGTGTTCATCATTTCAGTATGTTCCATTATTTATCGGACGCGCATCATCACTTTAAGTGCGCAGAACTTCCACGTTATCTCGCTTGATGGTCCATGGCTTTAAATTATTTAAAAATTACGCTAGTTTTTTTGGTCTCGGGTGTCGGTGTGCAGGGGCGCAGGCAGTTGTCGTTTAGCGTTGCGCACTCTTGATATCTTTCCATTTTGCGCTGTTGTGTCCCCTCATTTAGCTCACCTGACGGGTATTCGTTATTGACAATCGGTGTTAACTGACCGTTATTCTGAACGCGGTTATTTGAGTTTCCCCTAATAAGCGAGTGCCATTCGGTATTGGCGGCTGCATCGGCCGTCCTGCGACATTCTTTTAACGCCGATGCGCAATTCTGACTGCATGAGTTTGATTGATCGGCAAAAGCTGGCGTGATATTCGGGGATAAAAACAGTCCGCCTATTAAGGCGGCCTGGCAGATTGAGCTTGTAATATTTTTCATGGATATTTCCTTCGAAGCCAGGATAGGTATTTCAGTGACGAATGTTTAATACTATCTGTTATCAGTTCTTGATCCAGGTCGTCCAGGCCAGCCACAGCTTGCGCAATGGCGTGAGGGAAATACGCTCCTTCAAGACATGACAACCGGAAGCTTTGACTTCATCCAGTGTGGCGCGATAGATTGCCGCCATGATCAGGCCGGTGCATTGAGTTTTGCGGTCGACGGACGGTAATTGCGCCAGCGCCTGCTGGTAAAAACCTTCCGCGCGTTCGATTTGAAATTCCATCAATTTGTGGAAGTTTTCAGTCTCATTCGCGTTGAGGATGTCCGCCGCTGTCACGCCGAACTGCTGCATCTCGTCCATGGGTAGATAGATGCGGTTGCGTCTGGCATCTTCGCCGACATCGCGGATGATGTTGGTGAGCTGAAAGGCGATGCCTAAGTCGTGTGCATATTTGAGTGTCTGGCGATCGGTGTAACCGAAAATTTCGACCGACAACAGACCGACCACTGAAGCGACTCGGTAGCAATACAGTTGTAGCGACTTGTAGTCGGCGTAGCGCGGCTGATCCAGATCCATCTCCATGCCGTCGATGATCTCTAGCAGCAGTTCTTGCGCCATGTTGAACTGTACAACGACGGGAATCAGTGCGATGGCGACCGGATGTTGCGGTTTTCCGCCGTAGATTTCCGCCACCTGACCGCGCCACCAGTTGAGGGTGGTGCGGGCGACCTGTTCGTCTGTGCATTCGTCCACCACGTCATCCACCTCGCGGCAAAAGGCGTACAACGCGATGATCGCGCGGCGCTTTTCTTTGGGGAGGAACAAAAAGCTGTAGTAAAAACTGGAACCGCTGGCAGCGGCCTTTTCCTGGCAATATTGGTCTGGCGTCATGTTAGTACGAGTGTGGTGCGGATTTGGCCAGCATGATAACCCAGTCGAGCGGCCCTAGCACCGGGCGGCGGCGATAAACATCGAATTGTACTTTTTCAATCTTGTCGAGGATGCGTAATCCGCCGGCGATGATCATGCGCATCTCAAGGCCGATGCGTCCTGTAAGGATGCTACCCAAGGGCGCGCCTTGCAGCATTAGTGTGCGGGCGCGGCTTACCTGAAACTGCATCAGAGCGCGCCAGTTATCATCGCAGATATGCGCTTCTATCTGGGCGGCGGTGACGCCGAACTTAGCCATCTCGTCCAGCGGCAGGTAAATGCGCCCGATGGCGATATCTTTCGCGACATCCTGCCAGAAATTGATCAGCTGTAAACTGGTGCAGATCGCATCCGAATAAGCGATGTTGACTGGTGTCGCCTCGCCATACAGGTGCAGCATCAGTATGCCTACCGGGTTGGCGGAGCGGCGGCAGTAGTCGAGCAGATCGGCGTAGCTGCCGTAGCGTTTCTGGATGACATCTTGCGAAAAGGCATCGAGCAGATCGTAGTGCGGTTGCAGGGGCAATTCATATTGCCTGATGGTGGCTTGCAGATTTTGAAACAAGGGCGTTGCCGGCGCATCGTTCTTGCTGATGCGGTTTAACTCGTCTCGAAATGCATCCAGCCCTTGCAACCGTTCGGTATCGGAAAAATCCCCCTCGTCGGCGATATCGTCAGCAGCTCTTGCGAAATGATAAATCGCCGCCACCGGACGACGCAGCCGCTTGGGCATCAGGATGGAAGCGACCGGGAAATTCTCGTAATGCTCAACGGCCATATTTATATTTTAAATCAGATCGTTGCGATGCAGCATAAATACGAACTGATCGCCCGCCGTCACATCCAGCCAGGTGAAAGGCAGGGTAGGGTAGGCGGCTTCGATGACATCGCGGTTGTGACCGATTTCGACAATCAGGATGCCGTTGTCGCTCAGGTGTTCGGCAGCTTGGGCAAGAATCACGCGCGTCGCATCTAGTCCGTCTGATCCGCTGCCCAGCGAGAGTTTGGGTTCGTGGAGGTATTCAGCAGGCAATGCTGCGACTGATTCCGCATCGACGTAGGGCGGGTTGCTGATGATGAGGTCGTATTTACGTCCTGGTAGCTGCGTGAACAGATCCGACTCGATGAGATTGATGCGCTCGGCCAGTTCATAGTCACCCACATTGCGCTTTGCGACCATCAATGCATCCGCTGACAGATCGACGGCGTCGACTTGTGCGTTCGGGAACGCGTCCGCGCACAGTATGGCCAGACAGCCGCTGCCGGTACACATATCCAGAACATGACCGATGTTATCCGGCTCCGCGATCCACGGGGACAAGCGCTGGCGCAGCAACTCGGCGATAAAGGAGCGCGGCACGATGACGCGTTCATCTACATAAAAGCTATATTCACCCAAAAAGGCTTCATGGGTGAGGTAGGCGGCCGGAATGCGCTGTTCAACGCGGCGCTGGATGATGCTCAGAACCTCGCTGCGCTCACTCATGGTGAGTTGTGCGTCAAGAAAGGGCGCCAACGTGTCGACAGGCAAATGCAGCGTGTGCAGTATCAGATAAACCGCTTCGTCATAGGCGTCATTGCTGCCGTGACCGAAAAACAGTTTGGCCTGATAAAAGCGGCTTACCGCAAAACGCAGGTAGTCGCGCACGGTATGCAGGCTCTGCGACGCGGCAGAGAAGTAATTATCTATTTGCATAACAGGTTTTCCAGTGTGCGTTGAAAGGTGAGCTTGAGCGGTTCGATATCGGCGACTGCGACGCATTCGTTGAGCTTGTGTATCGTGGCGTTCAGCGGACCGAATTCGATCACCTGCGGGCAAATGTCGGCGATGAAGCGCCCGTCCGAGGTGCCGCCTGAAGTCGACAGTTCCGGCGTGATGCCATAGCTTTGCTCAATCGCATGACTGATGGCTTCTACCAGACTGCCCTTGGGCGTGATGTACGGTTTGCCCGACAACTCCCATTCCAGATCATAAGTGACGTTGTGCTTGTCGAGAATGGCGTGAACCTTGTCCTTGAGTTGCTGTTCGGTGCTGGCCGTGGAAAAACGGAAATTGAACAGGATCTCCACCGTCCCGGGGACCACGTTGGTTGCGCCCGTTCCGCCGTTCATGTTGGAAATTTGCCAGGAGGTCGGCGGGAAATATTCGTTGCCATTGTCCCAGGTGGTGGCGGCCAGCTCAGCAATAGCTGGCGCTGCCATGTGGATGGGATTTTTAACTAGGTGAGGATAGGCGATATGTCCTTGAATACCCTTGACAATTAACGTGCCGGACAAAGAACCGCGACGCCCGTTCTTGATCATGTCGCCCACCAACTTGTTGGAGGTTGGTTCGCCGACGATGCAGTAATCGAGCTTTTCGCCGCGCGCCTGTAAGGCTTCGACCACGCGCACCGTGCCGTCCACTGCGATGCCTTCTTCGTCCGAGGTAATCAACAGGGCGATAGAGCCTGTGTGTGCCGGATGATCTTCGACAAAGGCTTCGATCGCGGTGATGAAGGCGGCGACCGAAGTCTTCATGTCGGCAGCGCCGCGCCCGAACAGCATACCGTCGCGGATCGTCGGCTCAAATGGCGGGCTGAACCAAGATTCGACAGGGCCGCTGGGTACGACATCGGTGTGACCGGCGAATACCAGCACAGGACTGGTCGTGCCGCGCCGCGCCCAGAAGTTGTCGACGTTGCCAAAACGCATGCGTTCGATTTTAAAATCGAGTTTTTCCAGACGTCCGATCAAAATTTCCTGACAACCTGCGTCGTCTGGGGTGAGTGAGCGGCGTGCGATCAGCGCGCGGGCGAGTTCAAGGGTTGCTGTCATGGTGTAACTTTCATTTAAAGAGTTCGACATAAGCCGCTTCATCGAAGCCGACGTGGCATAATTTCCCGTCGATCTCCAGCAGGGGACGTTTGATGACGCTGTTTTTTTCCAGCATCAGTTTTGAAGCGGACGCCGTATCGGTGGCCTTTTGTTCGTCGGACAAGCCGCGCCAGGTCAGCCCACGGCGATTGACCAGTTCGGTCCAGTCGCGCTGTTGCAACCAGTGCTGCAAAGTAGCTTCATCCAAGCTGCGTTTCTTGAAGTCGTGGAAATCGACTGCGATCTCGTGCTGTGCCAGATAGTCGCGGGCTTTTTTAACCGTGTTGCAATTGGGAATTCCGTACAGCTTCACTGGAAGTTCGTACAGCGATAATTTGTTCCTCTCGCCCGCTTGCGGGAGTGGGCTGCACGGGAGGGAAACGGGTATGTCAGAATGATGCGCGTTGGTCATGCCTGTCAAGATACATCCAGATCGAGTTTGATGCTGGAAAAGTCGGAACGTGGTGTTTTTGGGGCTTCAGGCACATAGGCCGGGGCATGTATGGTGGTGGTGCGCTCGGAAAAGTCGACCAGCGCGGACAAATTGCTGGCGGAGTCCGCATTGCGCATCGCTTCTTCCTTAGTGATTTCACCCGCCTTGAAGAGTTTGTACAAAGCCTGCTCGAAGGTTTGCGAACCGGCGGATACGCTTTTATCTATGGCCTCGCGTATCTTGTCGATTTCATCATCCTTGATCAGATCGGCGATCAAGGTGGTATTGAGCAAAATTTCAACCACGGGCACTTGTTTACCCTGAGTGGTGCGGACCAGACGCTGTGAAATTACCGCGCGCAGACACATGGCCAGATCGGACAACACGCTTTGGCGTGAATCGTAGGGAAAGAAATTCACAATACGGTTCAAAGCGTGATAACTGTTGTTGGCGTGCAGGGTCGTCAGACACAAATGGCCGGTCTGCGCAAAAATCAGCGCCTGCTTGAGTGTCTCGCGGTCGCGAACCTCACCTATCATCAGCACATCGGGTGCTTCTCGCATCGCCGCAGCCAGTGCATTTTCGTAGGACTGCGTGTCCGTGCCGATTTCGCGCTGGTTGACCACAGATTTATCGTGTTTGAAAATATATTCGATCGGGTCCTCAATGGTCAGAATATGCCCGCTCTGGGTATTGGAGCGATGTTCCAGCATGGAGGCGAGCGTGGTCGATTTGCCTGAACCCGTCGCGCCCACCACCAGAATCAGCCCGCGCTTTTCCATGATCAGCTTCTTGATCACAGAAGGCAGACGCAGGTCGTCGATGCTATTTATCTTGCCACGGATGTGGCGGATGACCAGGGCGACATCGCCGCGCTGCCGGAAGACATTGACGCGGAAACTGCCCAGCGCCTCAACACGATAGGAGAAGTTCATCTCCATGTTGGCTTCGAATTCGATGATTTGACGCGATGACATCAACTCATACGCGATGCGCTTAATGGTCTCAGCGTTGAGAATTTGTGCGTTGACCGGCACGGTGATGCCGTCAATCTTGATGTTAACCGGCGCACCCACCGAGAAGAACAGGTCGGATGCCTGTCTGTCGGATGCCAGTTTGAGCAGGGGGGTGACGATCATCATGAATTCCTGAAATGGGCTGGTAGCTGGTAGCGGCTGCCAGCCACAAGCTATTTAGATGCCTCTGAGCAGTTCGTTGATGCCGACCTTGGACAGCGTCTTCGCATCCACTTTCTTGACGATCACGGCGCAATACAAACTGTACTTTCCATCCGGTGAAGGCATGCTGCCGCTCACCACCACAGAACCTGCCGGAACGCGGCCATAGGTCACGGTGCCGGTTTCGCGATCGTAGATCTTGGTGCTTTGACCGATGAACACGCCCATTGAGATTACCACGTTGTCTTCCAGAATCACGCCTTCGACGATTTCTGAACGAGCGCCGACGAAGCAATTGTCGCCGATGATGGTCGGATTAGCCTGTACCGGCTCCAGTACGCCACCGATACCGACGCCGCCGGATAAATGCACATTCTTGCCGATCTGCGCGCAGGAACCGACCGTTGCCCAGGTGTCGACCATGGTGCCTTCATCGACATAGGCGCCGATATTGACATAGGAGGGCATCAGCACCACGTTCTTAGCGATATATGCGCCACGACGGGCGGCAGCGGGAGGCACAACGCGGAAACCGCCTTCACGGAAATCGCGGCTGTTGTAGTCGGCAAACTTCGAAGGGACTTTGTCGTAGTAATTGGTGAAACCGCCTTTGATGAATGCGTTGTCTTCCAGACGGAAGGATAGCAGTACGGCTTTTTTAAGCCACTGGTGAGTCACCCAGTCGCCGTCAATTTTTTCTGCGACGCGTAACTTACCCTGATCCAGTTGCATGATCACTGCGTCTACGGCTTCCTTGAGTTGCGCATCCGCATTGCGCGGGGTGATGTCGGCGCGACGTTCAAAAGCGGCTTCGATAATCTGTTGTAATTCGGACATAGAGTTCCTGATAAGATGTCAATTAAGGTTTTAGGAAAAGTGAGCCAAAAACGGTGGCGCTTGTGTAATGGGCGCGATATTACCTATAAATGAGGGTGCGCGGCAAACGCTCAATTCACTTTGTGGCATGCGTCGTTCTCTTTAGAAGGCGCAGAAGGTGAGTAGGTCTGTGATATTTTTTATATAACTTATTGATAATATTTGTTTTATTTTTAAATTTTGGCTGAATGCGGCGAGAGCTATAAATTTTAAGGTGATGCCGCTCCCGCTTGATAATTCCGTTCATCTGCGTGGTGAGACTCGCTTAACACGCACGCGTTGTCTGGCCGTTGCAGTATTTATGTGCCATGATGGCTTGTGAATTTTTTGCAATAAGGCCGTGTTGCTGTTTGTCGCCAAAATCGTACGCGCCCACGACGTCAGAGTTTATGAAAAAAATATTTTTTGCTTTAGCGCGCCTGTTTGAAAATCGAGGCGCATTGCGGTCGTTATTGATCTGGCCGAAGTTTTCTATCACATCCTACAATATGCTTTGCGCATTGCGTAATCAGGCTGTGTTGCCAGGCTCGGTGATAGATGTGGGCGCCAATGTGGGACAGTTTGCTGTGGCCGCTGCTAAAATATTTCCCGACGCGCGGGTGTACTCCTTTGAACCCAATCCGGATTGTCTGGTGCAATTGCGTAAAAATACAGCCGGGCTGGGCAATGTTTCGGTGCATCCGCTGGCGCTGGGCGAGCAGACCGGTGAAGTGGCTTTTCATCTCAACTCATATAGCTTGTCCAGTTCGATATTGCCACTGGCTAATTCACACCGTGCCGCTTTCCCCTATGCTCAGGAGATTGGGACTATCAAGGTCAAAATGGATACGCTGAATCATTTTTTTGATGAAGTGCTTCTGCCGCGCCCCGCCTTGCTTAAACTGGATATTCAGGGCTATGAGGCGCAAGCCTTGCGCGGGGCTGGGGTTTTGCTCAAACAGATTGATTATGTTGTGCTAGAGGCGTCCTTCAAGCCGATGTATCAGGGGGAGTGTCTGTTTATGGAAATTACTGAGCTGATGAAGGGCATGGGTTTTGTTTTTGTGCGTCCGCTTGCATGGGCGTCTGACCCGAAATCAGGCGAAATCGTACAAATGGATGCCCTGTTTCAACGCGATTAAATCAGTGCGTCAATGTCCTGCTGTAAAAGTTGTGCGGCCTCTTCCTGTTTATTTTTTATAGCCAGCTGTAGTGCGGTATTGCCGTCGCAGGTTTTTAGATCGCGTTGCGCACCCTGTTTGAGCAATCGTTGCACTATCTCGCAGTAACCTGATTCCGCCGCCTTGTGCAGCGCGGAATAACCGTTGTTGTCGGCGCTATCCACATCGGCGCCGCTCTCGAGCAGCAGGCTGAGTATGGCCAGATGATTGCGTGCTGAAGCTTGAATTAAAGGTGTCCAGCCGAAATGGTTGCGTGCATCAATGACGGCGAGATGCCCGATCAGCAGTGCGGTGCTGCGCGGGTCTCCGCCAAATGCGGCCCAGTGCAATGCGGTATTGCCATTGTTGTCGGTAGCCTGTGTATCGGCATGGTGCGCCAGCAACAAATCGATGATTTCGTTGTGACCACGGAAGGCTGCGCTCATCAGCGGTGTCCAGCCCAGATTGTCGCGTATTTCCGTACTGGTTTTTGCCTCGATGAATAAAGCCACAGCAGCGCGATGGCCGGTCTCTGCTGCGCTGAAAAATCCTTCCTCTGTGCAGGCTATGCCGTATTGTTTCAAGGCGTTGAGCAGGGTGTCAGTCGCTTTGATCGATTCCGATCTGCATGGCGAGTGCGGTGTGAAGTTGGTAAATGAATCCGCTGAAATATCCCATATGTCGTTTGTTTTATTATATTTTTCTTTGGATGCGTGGATCAGGCTCAGACGCAGAATATTGGCAGCCACATCGGGAGGAAAGCCGCTGCGCCCCTTGCGATCGCTGACCATTAAAGCCATAAAGTAGTCGTTCAGGGTGTCGTCATCCCAGCTCGACAGGATCGTTTCAAGGATGCGCGGATACTGCTTTTCGAGTGCGTAAGGGTAGTGTTCGGTTGTGCCGCCTAATATCCTGATGAGTCGCTGATCCATGGTGTTTTCAACACAAGGTTGCCTCAATAGTTTTGTGCGATATTTTGTTTGGATAGTGCAGGGTTCTGTGCGAAGTAACGTTTGATGCCGCTCAGCACGGCATTGGCCAGTTTGGTTTGATAGTTTTCGTCGTTCAGACGCGCTTCTTCTGCGGGGTTGCTGATGAATGCAGTTTCCACAAGAATTGATGGGATGTCGGGCGATTTGAGCACGGCAAATCCCGCCTGTTCGACGTGGCCGCTGTGTAAATCGTTGATATTGTCTAACTCGCCCAGTACATGTCTGGCCAGGCGGATACTGTCATTGATGGTGGCCGTTTGAGACAGGTCGAGCAGCGTGCGTGCCAGATAGGGGTCTTTGACGGCGATGTTGACCCCGCCGATCAGATCGGCTTCGTTTTCCTTTTTAGCCAGCCAGCGTGCGGCGGTGCTGGTCGCACCGTGTTCTGAAAGCGCGAAAACGGAAGAACCGTGTGCATCCGGTTTGATAAAGGCATCCGCGTGAATAGAGACGAACAGGTCGGCACGCGCTTTGCGCGCCTTAACGACACGCCCGCCCAGCGGGATAAAATAGTCGCCATCGCGGATCAGCACGCCGCGCATATTGGGCGTCTCATTGATCAACGTGTTAAGTCTGCGTGCAATAGCCAGCGTGACGTCTTTTTCATGCGAACCACGGCTGCCTCGCGCGCCGGGATCTTCGCCGCCGTGTCCTGCATCGATTGCGATAATCAGGGTGCGGGTGCGAATTTCGGGTTGGCTTTTATGGGGTGCGACCGGTGGTTGAATTTTTCCGGTGGGTGCCGCCTTGGGTTCAGTGGTTTTGCTGAGCGGCGGCAACGCTTCCTTGGCGTCCTGATCGAGCAGCGCCATCATTGAATCGGCTGGTTTTGCCGGGTAGATATCCAATACCATGCGGTAACCGTATTCACCGACCGGGACCAGATCAAATAGTTGGGGTTTAACTTGACTTTTAAGATCAAATACCAGACGCACTACACCAGGCTTGAAACGACCCACCCGCACACTCTTGATGTAAGGATCGTCTTCGCCTATCTTTCCGCTCAGTTGATTAAGTGCTGTGCCCGGTTCTACGCCTTCCAGGTCGATGACCAGCCGGTCTGGGTTTTCCACTGAAAACATGTTGTGTTGGATCGCTTGTTTTGATTCCAGTGTCAAGCGGGTGTAATCCTGAGCCGGCCAGATACGTGCAGCGACAATTTCAATGGACGCCTGTGCGTGTGACGGCAAGAATAAGCAGGCCGCCAGCAGCAGCCCGCCGGTTGTGCGAAGCCGCATTGAAATCATTTTTATAACTGCGTTAAACATGCTTTTCCTATTGAGGTATTGCCTTTGATGATGGCACAGCGACCCTGCGGCAAAATATCGAGTCTAATTTCCAAGTCGGCCGGAGGAATAAACGAGCCGGCCTTTTGGGGCCACTCAATGAAAAATATCGATTCGCCATTGAATTCATCGCGAAATCCGGCAAATTCCCATTCATTTTCATCTTGCAGACGATATAAGTCAAAGTGGCGTAAGTCTAACCCAGCGACACGGTAGGGTTCAAGCAAAGTATAGGTTGGGCTCTTGACGCGTCCGGTAAATCCCAGTGCATTAAGTACGCCTCGCACCAAACAGGTTTTACCCGCTCCCAGATCGCCGTGAAGATAAATCACCATGCCGGGTTTTATTTGTGCAGCCAGACGACTCGCCAGCGCGAGCGTGGCATTTTCATCTTCGAGCAACAGGGAGATTCGGCTATCATCGGGGGCATGCAAAATATAAATCCTCAGTCAGTGCAAAATCCATTACAGGATAAATATCACGAGCTTGTCAAAATGATCGCTGTGTGGGCGCTTGAACTCGGTTTTCAGGCCGCAGGTATCTCAGATACGGACTTGAGCCGTGCCGAAGCCGGTATGTTGAACTGGCTGGCGCAGGGGTTTTACGGCGAGATGGATTATATGGCAAAACACGGTGTGAAACGCAGTCGTCCGGCGGAACTTGTGCCCGGCACCGTGCGCGTCATCAGCGTGAGGATGAATTATCTGGCCGGAGGCGCTGCGGACAGCGAGCGAGTGTTGCAACAAGGCGAACGGGCTTTTATTTCCCGCTATGCGCTGGGGCGCGATTACCACAAGTTGATGCGCCGCCGTCTGAGTCTGCTGGCCGACAAAATTCGGCACGAGGTGGCTGAATTTGAGGGGCGTGTTTTTAGCGACAGCGCGCCGGTGCTGGAAGTGGAGCTGGCAAGTCGTGCAGGGGTAGGGTGGCGGGGAAAACACACTCTATTGTTGTCGCGCGATGCCGGTTCGTGGTTTTTTCTGGGTGAAATCTATTTAAATTTGCCGCTGCCGGTCGATGAGCCGGAGGTTCCTCATTGCGGTAGTTGCACGCGTTGCATAACCGTTTGCCCGACTCAGGCGATTACCGCCCCCTATCAGGTTGATGCGCGCCGCTGCATTTCCTACGTAACCATTGAATTTAAAGGAAGTATTCCGATTGAATTGCGCCCGCTTCTCGGCAATCGCATCTACGGTTGTGACGACTGCCAGCTAGTGTGTCCGTGGAATCGTTTCGCGCAAACAACGGTCGAGGCCGATTTTGCCGTGCGTCATGGTCTGGACGATGTGGGATTGGTAGAGCTGTTTGCCTGGAATGAGGAAGAATTTAAGGAAAAACTGGCGGGGAGCGCGATCTATCGCATCGGTCATGAACAGTGGTTGCGCAATATCGCCGTGGCGCTGGGCAATGCGTCCGGGAGTGCGTCTGTTGTTGGCGCTTTGCATGAGCGCAGCACCCATACTTCAGAACTGGTGCGCGAGCATGTGGCCTGGGCGCTGGCGAGGCATGGTGTTGCTGTGTAAAAATGAACTGCGTGTGAAGAAAACTCCGCAGCGTCCCTCCTAAAGAGCCGATGCGGAGTTGAAGGCAGCAGTGTTGTTTACTTCAGTTTCTCGATGCCTAGCATCTTGAGGATGCTCTTCTCGTAAAACGGTTCCGAGCTACCTTTTTTCATTTTGCGGATGAAGTATTTTTCAAAGGCGATCTTGGCGACATGCACCCACTTGCCTTCGGCGAACCAGTTCACGTTGCGCGGCGGGATCTGTGGCATAGCGACAAACACGACACCGGTTTCACCCAGGTCGGCCAGACAGACGGCATTCCAGGTTGCTTCCTGATCGGCCGGTTGGCCTTTCAATTCGGAGCTGATGTTGTGCACGGTGGCGGTAACCATGGATTCGATCATATAGCCTGTTTTGGGCGTGCCGGTAGGAACAGGGGTGGCTTCAACGGGGGGGATCGCGATACATACACCGACAGCGAAGATGTTTTTGTATTTCGGGTTGCGCTGATGTTTATCGACCAGGATAAAACCGCGCGGATTGGTCAGACCCTCGATACCGAATACCGCATCGACGCCCTTGAAAGCCGGCAGCATCATGCTGTAGTTGAAGGGCAGTTCGTGTTTCTTCTTTTCTACGCCCATGTCGTCGTGCTCAGTGACGAACATTTTACCGGCTTCGACCTTGGTGACCTTCGCATTGCAAATCCACTTGATGTGTTTGTCGCGCATCGCGGAGGAGAGGATGCCTTTGGAGTCGCCCACGCCACCTAAACCCAGATGGCCGATATAGGGTTCTGAGGTGACGAAGGTCATTGGTACCTTGGAGCGGATTTTACGGCGGCGCAAATCGGTTTCCATAATGAAGGCATACTCGTATGCCGGACCGAAGCAGGATGCGCCTTGCACGGCGCCCACCACGATGGGGCCTGGATTCTTGCAAAATCCTTCCCATACTTCATGCGACTTCATTGCGTGATCGACGTGACAAACCGAATAGGTGTGTCCGCCGTGCGGGCCTAAACCTTCCACTTCGTCAAAAGCCAGTTTAGGACCGGTTGCAATGACAAGATAGTCATAGTTGACGAATTTGCCGTCGTTCAATTCGACACTGTTCTTATCGGGATGGACGCGTTTGACACCGGTAGAGATGAAGTGGATGCCCTTGCGTTCCAGATAGGGGCGTGCGGAAAATTCTATGTCCTTGCGGTCACGCCATTTCACACCTATCCAGGGGTTGGATGGCACGAAATGAAAATTCTCGCCGTTTGAGATGACGGTGACTTTGTCGCCGCTGCCGATCTTCTCCTGCATTTCGTATGCGGTCGGCATGCCGCCTATGCCCGCACCCATAATCACGATATGTGCCATGTTTGATCTCCTTCCCTGGTTGATTGATGAAATAATTGCGCTGGTTTGGTTGAGTTATGCTGACTAATAAATTTAACAGCGTGGCGGATTGTCGTCGTTGTGCGCGGTATTTTGCTCGACAAATAGAACGGCGGCCTTGACCCTGGATGACAGATTGAGTTTGTTCAAAATGTGACGTACATGCTGTTTGACCGTGTCGTAGCTGATTTTCAGGGTGAGCGCAATCGCCTTGTTACTTTCACCGCGCGAGAGCAGTTGCAAGATCTCGCGCTCACGCTCGGTGAGTGATTTGATAGAATTTTTTTGTTCGCTGGCGTATTGATCGCCGCGCAGCATGTTGATCATCTTCATGGTCATGGTCGGTGCGACCACCAGTTCGCCGGCTGCGATGCGACGGATGGCATCGACCACTTCATCGGGTGCCATGTCTTTGAGCAGATAGCCTCGCGCACCGGCGCGGATTGCATTGCCCATATCCACTTCTGAGTCGCTCATGGTCAGAATCACGACGGGGGTCAAAAAGCCTTCTTTGCGGATCTGGTCCAGCATTACCAGTCCGTCCATCGGTTTCATGCGTAAATCCATCACCAGTAGATCCGGTTCTTCCAGCAGGATCACACGCAACTCTTCGATGTTGCCTGTGGCACCCAGTACCGTGAAGCCATAGCCATGCGAGAGCAATTCACTCAAGCCGCGACGACACAGATTCTGATCGTCTACCAGCACCACTCTCAGGTTCTTACTCATTTGTTGCTCTCCAGTCTGATAATGGTTCGGGGAAAAACAGTTGTACGCGTGTGCCGCATCCTTGCGAGCTGTCCATTTTTATTTCGCCGCCGATGCGTTGCGCACGTTCCCGCATAATCATCATACCGTAGTGTCCTTCAACGGGTGCAAAAGTCACGCATCCGCTGCCGTTGTCTTCGATGGTGAAGACGTAATAACCGGAAATATAGTCGATCAGCAGACGGGCGTGGGTCGCGCCGGAGTGTTTGCCGATATTCGTCAGCGCTTCGCTGACGATGTAGAGTACTTCAATTTCATATTCTAGTGGCAATTCTAGATCAACTACCCGGTTGGTGTATTCAAGCGCGATGTCATTGCGTTCGTCGAACTGCTCGGTGAGGGTTTGCAGCGCGGGCAGTAAACCTGCCGGGTCAATCTCGCAGCGGAAATCTCTGATCAGCTCGCGCGCGGTCTTCTGACTGTGAGCCAGGCCCTCTTCGATGTCTTGCGCATAGCCGGCGGCAGCAGTCAGGTTGTCAGTGCGTATTGATTCGGATAGTAAACTGGTACGCATTCGTGTATACGCTAAAGTCTGCGCCAGTGAATCGTGGATGTCATTTGCAATCGCCTGTCTTGCCGCCATCCGGTCGGCACGTTTGAACTCACGGTTGGCCTTGATGTGCTCGATGCAGGCGCTGAGAACTTTAGCAAAGGCCAGCACGGTTGCGGAGGCGCGATTCGAATGTTCCTGCGAGGTGGAAAAGAACAGTGTAATGATGCCGATCGGATTAGCCAGCGGTGCGCGACTCTCCAGCGGGATGGTTATAGCTGACTTGAAAAGGCAGTCCGGGTGAAAGCACGCCGAGCGAGTTGCACAGGTAGTCAGGTCGCTGGAAAAAATTTCATGTTCGATCGCGGCCTTGCCGCGTGTCTCACAGTCGAATTCGATCAGCGATTCGGATTCCGGCAATTCTGCGGGCATGCCGAAAGAGCTGATCGTGTGCAGGGTGGGGCTGTTTAGCGGTTGTATACGTATAACGCCGGCACTGGCATTGACAGTTTCGACGATGGTTTCCAAAAATTCATCCAGTAGCGGGCCTAAATTATTGGCGCGGGAAACCACTGCGGATGAGTTTTCTGCAATTTTGCGAGGACTGTCGAGCGGGAGCGTGAAGGCGACTTCAGTCTGCCATGTGAAAGCCGTCTGTGCAGAATGCAATGTTAGATTTTTAACCATTAATTCATTAGCTAACTGGATATTCCGGGAAATTTTGTTTTTCAGCCGTAGTAGTAGCGAAAACGGAGCGTATGAACGAGCGGAATCATTATAATCCTCAATTAAAACACAGACCAAGCGCATGTGATTATATCTTTGGGATTATTTTTATATCCCCCGATATGGTTATAGACATGAATATCCCTGATTCGGCCTAATGCACACTAAATTTGGTGAGCTATCTAATGGATGTTGTCCAACACGAAAGCAAAATGAAAATTTGTATTGTTTCTGATAGTCACGATCGTGCCGAGCCCCTGGCTGCGGCTATCCTTAAAGCGCAGTTGGCCGGTGCAGAGGCGGTGATACACTGTGGTGATCTGATCGGCGCCAATACGTTGCGCACCTCGCTAAAGTTGGGCATTCCACTGCATGTTTTGCATGGAAATAACATTGGCGATCAAATGGCCATGCAGCGTATGATGGCGAAATCCGGCGGGATTTTGACCTATCACGGCCAGGATGCGGAGCTTACATTAGGCGGACGCCGCATTTTTGCGACTCATTACCCTCACTACGGACGTGGTATGGCGTGCACCGGCGACTACGATCTGGTCTGCTGCGGTCACAGTCATGTCGCTGAAATCATCTGGCAGGACAATATCAAAGGCGGCAAGACGCCGCTGGTCAATCCGGGTTCGGTGTCAGGCATCGGCGCGCCCGGCATCACTGAAGCGTTTACCTGGATAATGGGTGATCTGGAGAGCATGGTTTTCGAAATACATACGCAGGAGAACTGATATGCAGTTTGTTGATTATAATTTTCAACGGAGGTTCGAGTGACAGATTCAATTGCAACCAGCCAGACCATCCTGGTCGTCGGCGGCGGTATCAGCGGCATGACGGCGGCGTTAGAAGCGGCTGAATGCGGCAAACAGGTGATGCTCATCGAGCGCAACCCTACCTTAGGCGGACGCACCTCGCTGCTCTACCGGTATTTCCCTAAAATGTGTCACCCGACCTGCGGACTGGAAATCAATTTGCGCCGCTTGAAGGGCAATCGCAACGTGCGCGTGATGACCATGACTCAGGTCGCATCGGTCACAGGGTCGCGCGGTGATTACACGGTCACCTTGAAAGTCGCGCCCCGCTATGTCAACGACAACTGCACCGGTTGCGGCGACTGCGCCAAAGCGGTTGATGCCGAAATCGATAATCCTTACGAATACGGTTTGGCTAAAACAAAAGCCGCTTACTTGCCTCATGCGATGGCGTATCCGCAGCGCTATGTGATCGACGCGTCGATTATCAATACGCCGGATGGCGAAAAGGCGCGTGATGCCTGCAAGGTGGGAGCGGTGGATCTGGCTATGCATGAAGAGACTGTCGTGGTCAAGGTCGGTACCGTCGTTTGGGCGACCGGCTGGAAGCCCTACGATGCCGCGAAGATACAGCCCTACGGTTACGACCGCTTTGCCAATGTCATCACCAGTCTGGAATTTGAACGCATGGCCGATCCCAAGGGACCGACCGGCGGCAAGTTGCTGCGTCCATCTGACGGTCGCGAGGCCAAAAATATTGCGTTTATCCAGTGTGCGGGTTCTCGTGACGAGAATCATCTGCGCCACTGTTCTCGTATCTGCTGTATGGCCTCACTCAAACAGACGCAATATGTGCGTGAAGCCTATGGCGATGCGGGCAAATCGACGGTGTATTACATCGATCTGCGCACCATAGACCGCTTGGAAGATTTTTACGTTAAAGTTCAACAGGATACGACGGTCAGTTTCGTTAAATCCAAGGTCGCGAAGATCGTTGAAGACAAGGATGCCAATCCGGTGTTGCACGGCGTGGACACAGAAGGTTATCACCGTTATGCCACATCGCACGATCTGGTGGTGTTAGCCGTCGGTATGGAGC
>Ga0208863_1000821_pt1 | contig 24398 bp, 18 predicted proteins | sample RifOxyD3_FD_184040 | JGI IMG/M metagenome (GOLD analysis project Ga0208863, IMG submission 184040) | Soil microbial communities from Rifle, Colorado - Rifle Oxygen_injection D3 (SPAdes) | ecosystem: Environmental > Terrestrial > Deep subsurface > Rock core/Sediment | place: Rifle, Colorado...
CGGTGGTGGCAGCAGAGTGACCACCGCCTCCAGAACTTCCGCGACACCACGGCCGGTTTTTGCCGAACATGCCCGGATGTGCTGGGGGTCCAGCCCCAGGTCTTCCTCGATCTGCAACGTGGTGGCCTCGACGTCAGCTGCCGGCAGGTCGATCTTGTTAATCACCGGGATGATGGTCAGCTCCGCCTCCATGGCCAGGTAGAGATTCGCCAGGGTCTGCGCCTCGACCCCCTGGGCCGCATCGATGAGCAGCAAGGCGCCCTCACAGGCGGCCAGGGCTCTTGATACCTCATAGCTGAAATCAACATGGCCTGGCGTGTCCACCAGATTGAGCAGATATTCTTTGCCGTCTTTGGCTTTGTAGGGCAGGCAAATGGTCTGGCTCTTGATCGTGATCCCGCGCTCCCGTTCGATATCCATGTCGTCCAGGAGTTGATCGCGAAACTCCCGGTCGGTGATCATGCCGCATTGCTGGATGAAACGGTCGGCAAGGGTGGACTTGCCGTGGTCGATATGGGCTATTATTGAGAAATTTCTTATATTTTTCATTTTGAGTATAAATTTTTCAGGGTCGATTGCATTGGTCCGCAATCGGTTCGGTTGGTGTTCGGGTATTTCGGCGCTCAAGTTGGTCGAGATCGATTAATGTAGATTCGACCGCATCGTGGCTGCCGGATACCTGAGAACACAGTATCTATGAAGTGAAAAGCGGGAATCCTGCCGAACCCGAAAAAAACACACCGTCATCCTTGTTGACTGGAATCAACAGGGTGTGGGTTGGACTCGCACCGGCAAAGCATTTTTCCGCAGAAACAACATTATTGATATATCCATAAAAGGCGGTCGCGGCAACAGAAGATTTCGCAGTCGCCCCGTCATTTATCATAAACAGCCGGAAATGGGAACTGATATTCTCAAGGGCGGTTTGAGGCAAGAAGAACCGGCGCATTATCGGGGTCTGAAATGGTTGTTTATTCAAGATTGACGGGGCCGGCCGGTCCCGCCAGGCGTCAGGAAAGAGATTGACCTTTCAAGAGGTTTTATTACAATGTCCGCCATGATCGAGCAGACGAACAATGAGATTGAAGAAGTTGTCGAGTCGGACAACGTCGAGATTGAAGTAATGCCGGAAACCCCGGACGACGCCAATCTGCCGGCCCTGAGCGGTTATTCCGGTCTACAGCGCTATCTGCAGGAGATCAGCAAATATCCGCTGCTTTCCAAGGAGGAAACCGATAAACTGGCGATCCGGTTCCATGAAACCGGCGATCCTGAGGCTGCTTATAAGCTTGTTTCAGCCAACCTGCGGCTGGTGGTCAAAGTGGCAATGGATTTCCAAAAGTATTGGATGCAGAACTTTCTCGATCTTATCCAGGAGGGCAATGTCGGGCTGGTCCAGGCGGCCAAGAAGTTTGATCCGTTCCGCGAGGTTAAGTTCTCCTATTACGCCGCGTATTGGATCCGGGCCTATATCCTTAAGTTCATAATGGATAACTGGCGGCTGGTGAAGATCGGCACTACTCAGGCCCAGAGGAAGCTTTTTTTCAGCCTTAATAAGGAGAAGAAATTGCTGGAGGCGCAAGGATTCCAGGCGGAACCAAAATTGCTGGCGCAACGTTTGAACGTCAAGGAAAACGAAGTCATCGAGATGAGCCAGCGGTTGGATAACTGGGATGTGTCGCTTGAAAGTCCGGTTCGCGAGGACTCTTTCGACGAGAGGAAGGATTTCTTGCCCCAACCGGGACCCGGCGTTGAGGAGAAAGTCGCAAGTCGAGAAATCCGGGACAAGTTGCACCTGGTTCTTGATCAGCTGAAAGACGCCTTGAATGAAAAGGAACGGATGATTCTCGCGACCAGACTGCTTGATGACGATCCATTGACCCTGCAGCATATAGCTGATACATTCGGCATCTCCAGAGAGAGGGTGCGGCAGATTGAAGCCGGTCTTCTTAAGAAGATAAAAAAATACCTTGAAAACGAGCTCCCCGATATTGCCAGTCTGATGGGTGAAGAAGAAATAATAAGCGAGTAGATCTGCTGATTCGTTTTTTGTTTTTTGACCCGCGTTTTGTCCCTCCTGTCCTTGAAAATTGTGAGCCGTGTTGATTATCTTTCCAAGAAATCTGATTTTTATTCTGGTGGCCTGGATGTCGGCGTCGGCAATTTCCGGCATGGCGGTAGCCGCATCTTCGCCGGATATTCCGCATGAATTTGTGCTGGAACGGAATGTCGTGCTGGAAAAGGGGCAGGAGCAGCCGCAGTGGAAAATCCTCTGGGATGAGGCCAGGCAGGCGGCAGTCGCCGGCAGGTTCGATGAGGCGCTGTCTCGTTACCAGGCACTCCTGGTCTTGAAAAATAATCTGGAAGAAGCCCGCTGGGAACTCGCCCGCCTGCGGATTCATCTCAGGCAATGGGCTGAGGCCGCAACGCTTCTTGAAATTCTTCTGGAGGCCGATTCGGAGCGGACCGACTATCTGGGCGGCCTTGCTCAGGTATTGCGGGAAAAAGGTCAATACGAACGCGCTGTCGAGCTTTTCGGGCGGGCGCTTGCCAAAAAGCCGGCAGACCAGGGCTTTCTGACGGGCCTGGTTGAATCCCTGTTGAAACTAGGGAGAAAGACCGAGGCCCTGCCTCTGGTTGAACAACTATGTCGGTTGGCACCGGCCAACGCGGATTTTCAACGACAGTTTGCGCTGCTTGCCTTTGATGCCGGCGATTATGAAACCGCGCTGCCATATCTGGTAAGACTTGCCGAACAGAAGAATGCCGACCAGGAGATTCTGATCCGGACTGCCCAGGTTCATGCCAGGCTCGGTCTTGCCGCTGCTGCGGCCTATTGGCAACGGGTTGTGGTTCGGGAGCCCGAGAATGCCGAGGCCAATGGCTGGCTGGGCGATTATTATGAAAAGAAAGGGCAGGCGGACAGGGCGCTGCCCCATCTCCTTGCCCTCCTCGGCAGGGAATCCGGCAACACTTCGCTGCTCGCCCGGATTGGCACGCTCTATGTGAAGGACGGGCAACACCGCAAGGCCGTCGGTTATTTCGAGCAGCATCTGCAACACCATCCGGATGATCGAGAGATTCTTCGTTTGTTGGTAAAAAGTTATGTCACTCTGGGCGACAGAGAGAAAGCGTTGGGTATTCTGGAGCGCTATTTCGTTGGCAATCCGGTATCCGATCCGGAGTATCTTGAAATGGCGGCCAGGCTTTTCGATGAGGCAGGATATTTCCAGAAGGCCATTCCTCTCTATCGCCGGCTTCTTGCAGTTTCACCGAATGATCAGGAGATTCTCGCGGCTCTGGTGACCGATCTTCAGGCGATCGGTGACAACAATGGTGCGCTGGAGGTGTGGCGGCGACTGGCCAAGGTTGCTTCGAATCGGGCGTCGGTTTATCGAGCCATAGCCGTGTTTCTTGAAAAAATAGGCAGGGACGATGAACTGCTGGAGATACTGGAACAGTTACATGATCTGGAACCGGCAGACGAGCAGATCAGCCTGCAGTTGGCGTCCTTATATCTGAAGCGTGCGGCGTATGAAGAGGCCGGAGCACTGTATGCGCTGTTGAGAAAAAACGGACATCGCAGTGTTCAGTTTTTTGAGGGGGCCGGCCAGCTCAACGAGAAATTATTACATGACGAACAGGCACTTCGGGATAACGAGGAGTTGCTGGTATTGGCTCCGGCGCGTCACGATATCAGACTGGTCTGTGCTCGGCTGGCCGGGAAGCTTGGGTTTATCGGGGCGGCATTTGAGCATCTAGCCAATCTGGCCACTGTCCGTCAACTGGCTGATGATCCGGAACTGCGGATTGTCCGAGCCGGCGTCTTGAAAGAAGGGGGATTTTATAAGGCAGCGCTCAGTGATTATCGTTGGCTCGCATCAGCTTCGATGGGGCAAGAGATGCGGCGGCAGGCGTGGACAGGTGAGGCGGCTCTTTTTCAGGACGCCGGTTTGGGGTATGAGGCTGAAGAGGCGCTCCGCCGGGCCATGACCACTGATACCGAAAACCGTGAATACTATATCCGGCAATTGGTTGAGCTGGCCTTGCAACATGGCCAAAGCGAGGCGGCTGAGAGCTGGCTGCAGGCCATGCAGATACCAGAGGATTCGACCGCGGTCGTGGCGGCTGGGGCAGACTGTTCGTTGCACCTCGCGCGGGCAAGGTTTTATGCTGGCAAAGGGGACCTGCGCCGGGCCGTCAGGATCAGCCGTGATTTGTTTAACGATTCCTGTGGGGCAAGTGAAGCAACAGCCGGGGGCGGGCCACAGGATGTGATGCGCCTGCGGGTCGGGCTTGATTTTTCCAAGTATCTTTTGTCCGCTGGTCAGATTGATGAAGCGGAGAATATCGCGAACGCCCTGCGCGTTGATTTTGGCGACCGGGTGGAACTCCTTGTGTTATTGGAGCAGATATATCGGCGCCACGGCCAGGCGGCGAAGGCCGATGACATGGCAAGAAGAAACTTGGCCGCGGCTGAAGAAGAATTCGGCCAGCTTCTGAACCTGATCGGTTGTTATAAGGAGTACGGCGATCTGTCGGCAATGGCGCGTGTGGCGCAGGTCATGGCCAAGAGAGAACCGGAGGACCTGAAGACCAGATTCATTTTGGCGGAGATTCAGGAAAGGCAGGGTGAGTTTGCCGACGCCATTAGCACCCTGCAGGGGATTGCCTCCGAGTACTCGGAAAATTCGCGGGCAACTGCCGAGATCGCCCGGCTTTTTGTCCGGACCGGTAAATTTACGGATGCCTTGCAGTACTGCGATCGGATCTTGGAAGAGCAACCAGGTCGACCGGATGTTATTTTGCTCAAGGCCCGCGCCCTGTGGGGCGATCATCAATGGAAAGAGGCGACAGAGGTTTATAAGGCTTATCTTGCGACGGCCGTTGATGAAGTCCTGTTGACCGAGGCGAAGCAACAGAATGTGGCGTTACATCTGGAACCACAGACTACCTTCTGGAACAGGATTACTTTTACGTCAGGCAGAATTCCCCGGGTCAGCGAGGTGGTGATGACGCCTGCCCATCTGCTGGATACCTCCCAGGAAAAGGGGCAGATAAACAGATTGGCAGCCCCTTTATATGCGACATATCGTTGGCAGGATATATTTGCCCGGGAGTTGGCCGCACGGGACGCCGTGCAGAGGCGGGAATACTATCATGCCGCGAAGCTGTATGGCGCTCTGGCCAGAGACTACGGATTTGAAGAGTCGTTGCTTTTCGATCTGGCCGGGATCAATAGCCGCCTTGGCAACTTGGGTGAGGAAACTGTTCTTTATCAGCAGTTGCGCGCAGTGAACCCGGAGTACCCGGGGCTGGAAGAGGCTTTTCAGAGAAATCGCCTGAAGCGCCAACCGTTATTGTCGATGGAGTATGGCAGAAGAAAAGAGGAAGGCTGGGGGAAATATTTGGCCATGGACAAAAGCTGGCAGGAACTGGCAGCCTGGTTTTCCCCCCGCTCTGAACAGGAACTGCGGATTTCAACCACAAGAACCAACTATGAATCACCTGATGATTTCCAAAAACTGTGGTCGAATCGAATTTTTATGTCCTATGAGGCAAAGATATTCAAGGGTATTTCTCTGCAACTCGGAGGTGGGGTGGAGGATCTGGACGACGGCTATCCGAGTTCCGGGATTTTTTCATGGGCTTTACTCGGCAAACTGAATGATCAGGTTGAGACCTTTGTCGATTTTCGCCGGGAGAACATCGATGATACCATTGCCAGCCTGATCCGGGGCATTGTGCGGCAGGATACGACCACCGGGGTTTCCATTGATCTCCTTCCCGACCTGATGGTTGGTGGCGAATATATCTTCCGGGATTATTCCGATGACAATCAGACCCTGGGGTATACCCTGAAGTCATCGTATACGGTTTTCCCGGAACCGCTTTACCTGAGACTTGGCTATAATTATCAATTTCTGGATGCCCGGCAGGGCTCAGCCTCTGGGGGGCCGCTGTTGGCGGATGGTTTTGCCGCCGCCGATCATCCCTACTGGAATCCTAGCAATTATTGGCAGAGTCGATTCAGCATATATTTTAAACATCAATTTGCCCATGATATGTTTGAACGCGGTATCCCGCGCTATTATACAGTGGAGTACGGGTTGGGGCATGATTCGCGCGGTCACGATTTGCAGGATTTACGCGGCAGTTTCTTTGTGGAATGGACAAAACATGTTATAGTAAAGGCGTCGGCCGAGATATTCCACTTGAAGGATGCCCGGACCAATGAAATTACCTGTTCGATGATCTATCGCTGGTAAGGAAAACACACAGGAAGAGCGGGAGGCCAGTCCGCCTTCCTGCTCTTTTTTTAATGAGGAGTTAGAGAAGATGGTTGAACGGATGCCGATATCACAGAAAGGATATCAGAGATTACGGGAAGAGCTGGAACGACTTGAACGGCGGGAAAGACCGGATGTTATCCGGGCCATTGAAACAGCCCGGGCGCATGGTGATCTGAAGGAGAATGCCGAGTACCATGCTGCTAAGGAGCGGCAAGGTCATGTCGAGGGACGGATTCTGGAATTAAAAGACAAGCTCGGAAGAGCCGAAGTCATAGACTGCGGGTCGGTGAACTGTGATCGGGTGGTATTCGGAACGGTTGTCACCTTGGTGGATCTGGCAACCGATGGCACCATGACCTATCAGCTGCTTGGCGCTGAAGAGGCTGATGTGAAAAACGGCTGCATATCGGTTTTTTCTCCCCTGGGCAAGGCGATCCTCGGCAAGGAAGTGGGGGATGAGGTGGTTGCCACAACTCCCGGCGGGAAGCGGGAATTTGAGGTGGTCAACATCGCTCGGCCGACGGAGGATTGACAAACGCCTTAATAGCAGTACACTTTGCGGGGGGATTGGTCGGGAGCTTGTTAGCGGAAGGCCGGGAGCGTAGAGGTCAGCATCTCTTTTCGTCAGCCTGGGCTGAGCCTTTGTCGATTATGCCGCAGAGGAATATCTTGCTGATCTGCATGGCGGTTTCCTCGATGTTATAGGCTGGTTTGGGGGCTAGAATCCACAAACGGGCCATCTCGTCGAGTGCGCCAAAGAAGGCCCGTTTGGCAATACCTGGTTGAATGTCCTTCCTGAAGAGATTGAGCGCCTGACCCTGACGGATTACATGGGAAATGATATCGACGTATTCGCTGAATTTAGTGACCCGGTATTCCTTGATCAGCTTGTTGTTCTGACGGAGTTCCATCTGGATTATCTCGGCGAGGCTTCTGTTCTCCTTGAGTAGGGATAGATGTTTCAAGGCAAAGATTTCCAGCATTCGGCAGGGATTGGTTTCTTTTTCGATGAGTTCCTTGACCTGATTGATAAGTCTGCCGATTTCAATGTCGAAGACCGAAAGCAGAATGTCGAATTTATTGTTGAAATATAGATAGATAGTGCCATCAGCGACCTTTGCCACCTTGGCGATGTCTGAGATTCTGGCACTAAAAAAGCCTTTTTTTGCAAAAACTTTTACAGCCGCTTTGATAATTTTCTCGTGTTTATCAATAGTTTTCATTATATCGATTTTTCGTAGGGTATAATTTGAATTTTGTTGTCATTGCCAACAATTCTACGCGAATGATGAATCGCTATTCATTCTCCTTCGTCATGATAAGTGCACCTTATTCTAAAGTCAAGGGGAAAAGTTTTGCCACCCTGCTGTAGTTTCGAATGAATTTAGTCTTTTAGGTGTTACATAGTAACAGGTTGTGGCTTTGCTTTACGTGCACACGACAGTCAGACAGCCATGGCGCTGTTAAGTAACATAGCCTGCTTCGGCTGCTACTATAGGAAAGAGCGTCACTAGTAAAGAGATTGTTTGATAGATTTTAACCCTGATAGACGGGATGACTACCTTCACGAAATATTTTGCCAAAAACGCGCAGAAAATTATTTCTAAGGTACTAACCGTTTTTAGGGCTCGAGCCTGAAATTTGAAACTCATTAATTTTGTATCATCGCTGGCATTTTTTGTGCCGGTGAAGGAGGAGGTTATGAAGGTTTTAGTGGTCGGATCCGGCGGCAGAGAGCATGCGTTGGTCTGGAAGCTTAAACAGAGCCCGCGGGTTCACCAGATTTACTGCGCCCCCGGCAATACCGGAATAGCGGAACTTGCTGAATGTGTTGATATCCAGCCCACTGATATCAGAGGGTTGGCCAGTTTCGCCCGCCGCGAGAAGATCGACCTCACCATTGTCGGCCCGGAGTCGTCATTAATTCTTGGCATAGTGGAATTATTTGAAAAGCAGGGTCTGCGTATCTTCGGTCCGAGCAGCCGGGCAGCTGTTCTTGAGGGGAGCAAGGTTTTTTCGAAAAAATTCATGCACGAATACCGGATCCCTTCCGCCGGATTTTCCGTTTTCCGGAAGCGGGAGCCAGCAGTTGATTATGTGAGACGGATGGGGGCGCCCATCGTGATCAAGGCTGACGGTTTAGCGGCCGGCAAGGGGGTCATAGTTGCTCGTTCCATTGAGGAGGCGGTTAATGCCATTGATCTGATAATGGAGCAAAAGGCCTTCGGGACTGCCGGCAACAGGATAGTGATTGAAGATTATATGGCCGGCGAAGAGGCGTCTTTTCTGGCCTTTACCGATGGCACGACGGTGTTGCCGCTGCCCACTTCGCAGGATCATAAGGCCATCTATGACGGCGACCGGGGTCCCAACACCGGCGGCATGGGCGCCTATTCGCCGGCGCCGGTCGTGACCGATGCCATGCAGCAACAGATAATGGAACAGATCATGCTGCCGACCGTCCGGGCCATGGCCAGCGAAGGAAGGCCATACAAGGGCATCCTTTACGCCGGCCTGATGATCAAGGATGGCGAAGCCAAGGTGGTTGAGTTCAACTGCCGTTTCGGTGATCCTGAGGCGCAGCCACTTCTCATGCGTTTGCGGACCGATTTGGTGGATGTGATCGAGGCGGTTTTGGAGGGCCGGCTGGCCGAGATCAGTCTGGATGTCGATCCCCGGCCGGCGGTCTGTATTGTGATGGCTGCGGCGGGATATCCGGGAGCCTACAAGAAAGGGGATGTGATCAGCGGCCTTCGAAAAGTGGGGAAGATGGAGGATGTGGAGGTCTTTCACGCCGGAACGGCCAGCAAACAGCGGCGAACGGTGACGTCTGGTGGGCGGGTTCTGGGGGTGACTGCCCTGGGAGACCGGTTGGAGGACGCCATTGCCAAGGCCTATGCGGCGGTGGCCACAATCAGTTGGGTCGGCTGTTATTATCGTAAGGATATCGGCCAGAAGGCCTTGCAGCGGCCGGCGACGGCCCGGAAAGTTGCAGCAAAGGCCGTGGTCGGCATTGTCATGGGCAGCGATTCCGACCTGCCGGTCATGCAGGCTGCCGCAGATTTTTTGAAATCAATGGGAATCCCTTACGAAATTACCATAGCTTCGGCGCACCGCACTCCGGAACGGGCGGCACAATATGCCCAGACCGCTGTGCAGCGTGGTTTGCAGGTCATCATTGCCGGAGCCGGCATGGCGGCTCATCTTGCCGGGGTTCTGGCCTCCCATACCAATCTGCCAATGATCGGCGTGCCGATTGACGCCTCGCCGTTGAATGGGCTCGATGCCTTGCTCTCTACCGTGCAGATGCCGCCCGGCATTCCGGTGGCGACCATGGGGATCGGCAAGGCCGGCGCCAAAAACGCCGCAGTTCTTGCCGCCCGTATCCTGGCTCTGGGGAATAAGGATCTTGTCGCCAAGCTGGATGAGTTCAAGGCGGAGATGGCAAGACAGGTAGAGGCCAAGGCCCTGGCCCTGGCTGGTTAAGAGACCGTGTCTGCGGCGGGCGAACACGACCTGAGCCGGGCTGTCCAGGTTCTGCAACAGGGAGGCGTCGTTGCCTTCCCGACCGAGACCTATTACGGATTGGCGGTAGACCCGTTTAATTCGACGGCCTTGGCCCGGTTGTTCAGACTGAAACAAAGGGCCAGCCATAAACCTATCCTTGTCCTGATTCATTCCCGGGAGCAACTGAGCGGGTTGGCGCGAGAGGTGCCGCCGGTATTCTTGCCGTTGATGGCGCGGTACTGGCCGGGCCCTCTTACCCTGGTGTTCGGCGCCCTGCAGAATTTGCCGCAGGAACTGACAGCCGGCACCGGTACGGTCGGGGTGCGAATCTCTTCCCATCCCCTGGCCGGTCGTCTGGTTGCCGCCTTTGGCCGGCCGATCACGGCAACCAGCGCTAATATTTCCGGATTGCCGGCCGCAAACAGCGCCGCTGACGTGCAACGGCAGTTCGGGGCCGGGATAGATTTGGTCCTTGATGGGGGCCTTACCCCTGGAGGGCATGGCTCGACCGTGGTTGGCCTGCAGAATGATCGTCTTTTCCTGATTAGGGCAGGGGGTATCCCCTATGAGCAGGTTGAGGAAACTTCCCGCACCTGAACGTTGACCTCTAGCGTTGAGAAGGAACCGGGTCGTAATGGAGCACCGCCGTTTTGATCCCTTCCGGATGAATTCACGGGCCGGTCATTTTATTCCATGGGACCATGTTGATGATGACCTGCAGGTGTTTTGGCGTGAGGTTGAGGCTGGCGAGACATTTAGTCAGGGTTTCGGTATTGATTTTTTCCAACTCAAGTCCAGCCATGATCCAAGTTGTCAGAACATCGGCCAAATGGACCAGATGCACCAGGTCCGGGTTGAGGGTCGCCTGGTCCGGACAGTGGTGCATGGCCACCACCTCGGTGAGGGTGGCGGGCAGGTTCCAGTTGGCGGCAAGCCGGGCGCCGATCTGTTGATGGTCAACCCCGAGAATCGACTGCTCCGTTTTCACGAAATCTCCGTCCCCATGCAGAATGTCATGGTAAAACAACGGCAGTGAATCGTGCAGGTAATGATCCAGGATGACCTTGCCAATGTCGTGCAGGAGGCCGGCCGTGTATGCGGTGCCTTCATCAACCAGGCCGAGATACTTGGCAATGACCTTGGCTGTTCTGGCGACTCCGAGCGAATGCTGGTACATGCCGCCCCGCATCAGTGAATATCCGCCGACATCGTGCGAAAGAAACAAATCAAACGAGGCGGTCACAAGTATTTCCAGCAGCAGGCTGTCACCCAGAAGCAGCAATGCTTTTTCAATCGAATCGATAGGAGCCCTCGCCCCGATGACCGGGGAGTTGCAGAGTCTGAGGACCTTGGCGCCTAGAACCTGATCGAGAATAACCTCTTCTGCCAATTCGGCGAAGTTGTAGTTTTCCTGGCGGAGCAGACGCATTATCCTGAGGGCCACCTGCGGAATCGGCTTGGTGCGGGCAATGGCCCGGTCGATTTCCTCGGCGGTCGGTTGCTGGTATTGTCCGGGTTTGGCCTGGGACGGTACAATGGTCGGTCGGATTTCCGTATCCCAGGTCGCCGCATTCAGGCTAAGACGCGAGCCGAAAAACCCCCCTGTTTCCGACTTGACTACCCGGATTCCTCGCCTGGCAAGAATCCCGTTGACGACCTCGGTGGTCCGTCCGCCGATGTCGAGATCCAGATCAAGTCTCGATACCGGCGCAAACAGGGCGCCGCCGGCCACGGTTGCCTCCAGCCTTTCTGCTACTGCCGTGTGGTTGATGAGTTCGTCGATAAAGAGCGGTAGACCTGTTGCGGCATAGGTTGCGGGCGGCCATGGGGATGTCGGTCCTGTCGGCGCGGGCAGGAGAAGGTGGATAATGCCGCCGATGCCAGCGGTTCGGTCAACGAGACAAACGCCGACGCAGGTGCCGAGTAGCGCCACCAGCGTCTTCTGGTCCGACCTGGTTATGGCGTAGCTGCCGGCACCAACGTATTCCGGGGCAAGCGAGTTCATGAGGTCAGGGCACCATGGCTGAAAATTCCGGCAACCGGAAGGGGTGAACGCGTGTACGGCTCAGTGTCATTTCCTGGCATTGATAACGGTAGTCAAACAATCCGCCTGCTGGCGGGTCGCGGCGCATTCGAGCAGTTCGATGGCCAGGTTGAACAGCGCCTCTTCGTTGTCTTGTTCAAGAAAGATGTGGGGTTGATCCTTTTCCGGTCCATCAGGGGCAGAAGAATTTAATCCTCTGTCCCTGGCATTGTCATCATTGCCAGGCTGGCTGACGTAGATATGTGGCGCGATTCCGACATGTTCGATTCTCTGGCCGCCGGGCGTAAAGAATTCGGCCGTGGTCAGACGCAGGGCCGCGTTATTCATTACTGGAAAGATGGTCTGGATGGTGCCTTTGCCAAAGGTTCTGGTGCCGAGGATCAGCGCCCGGTTGTTGTCCTTGAGTGCAGCCGCCACGATTTCCGTGCCGCTGGCGCTTCCCTCGTTTACCAGCAAGACCAGCGGGAAGGTGTATTTTATGCGATCCCGCTTGGCAACATAAATGAATTCCTCACCCTGGGAATTGTCTTTGGAAAAAACAATGGTTCCGGTGTCGAGGAAGAGATCGGCAATATCGATGGACTGTTCCAGCAGTCCGCCCGGGTTGTTTCGGAAGTCCAGGATTAATCCGCGGATACCGCCATTCTCCTCCATTGATCGGAGGATTTTTTTGGTATCCGTCACCGTGGTTTCCAGGAAGCTGATGATCTGTACCGCAATGAAACCCGGCTTGACGATTCTGCTTTTGACGCTGTGGAGTTTGGTGACATCGCGGACTATGCTGATTTCGTGAGCAGAGGGCCAGCCCGCCCGCGCAACGGAGAGTTTTACAACAGAGCCGTTTGGCCCGCGGATCTTGCTTACGGCTGTCTGCAGAGGCAGATCGGCAGTTACCTCGCCGTTAATCGCCAGGATGCGGTCATTGGCCTTTAGTCCGGCTCGATGGGCCGGAGTTCCTTCGAATGGAGAGACAACGATCAGTGCGTTGTCTCTTATGATGAGTTCCACACCGATGCCACCGAAGATGCCGTCATTTTTCGCACGCATGCCGTGGTATTCGCTGCCGGAAATAAATGATGAATGGGAGTCCAGGGTGGAGACAATGCCTTTGATGGTGGCCTCCATAATAGTCTGCGGAACCAGATCCGGCCGGGTATCGGCAGCGGTGGCGCTCAGGCGGGTAATGGCTTCAAGAAGGTTATAGGCGTTGTTGTCGATATCCGTTTTTTTAAGTTGCAGGGGTGGGTTATTGGCGACTGAAACAACAATCTCCTTTGGAGTCGACTCACTCTGCAGCGATTTATCGCCCAGCATTTCCTGGATTCCTTTGAAGGCGCCGTTGAGGATGGTCCAGTTGTCAACCGGTGTAATATAGTTGTTGTGAATGATCGACAGAATATTGTAATAGCTGGCCTTGTATTGGCTCGTTTCCGCAGCAGCAGACGGTCGGCAGAAAACGAGGAAGATCGCGCACAGGAAGAGGGATATCCTGATGTTGCATGTTGGCATGGTTTTCATTTTTGACATATCCGGAAAGGTCAGGCGGCCGAAGCCGGTTCGCGTCCTGCAGACGTTGCAGGACATTCAGGAGCGGCCGTCCAGCAGCCGTTGAGCAGGAGGTGATGCGGTCTGAATCTTGCCTTATAGCTCATGGCCTTGACTGCCTTAATCCAGTAGCCCAGGTAAAGATGATCAATTCCGTGTTGTTTGCAAAAGTCTATCAGGGCGAGAATATTGTATGTTCCCGGGCTGCGTTTTTTTTCAGCCGGATCGAAATAGAAATATACCGCATTGAGCCAGGTGGTGCCCAGATCGAAAATGCCGACGCCGATAAGCCGGGTTCCCTGACGGTAACAGATCTCAAAGGTATTGGTGATGGTGTTCATGAAAAAGCCGGCGTAATAATCCTCCGCGGATGTGTCCGGGCCGGGGTATCTGTTTTTTAGGAACAGATCAAAGAGGCGCATTTTTTCGTCGGTTGGGCAGAGAGGTTCGATTTCGGCCCTGAGATCAAGGTTGTAGCCGAGTGTTCTTTTCTGGGATCTGTTCGGAGTAAATTCGCCTGGCGCAAGCCGGAGAGGAACACAGGCAAGGCAATCAGGGCACTGCATCGTGTAGATGCTGTTGGCATTGCGTCGGTAGCCTCCGGCGAGAAGAATGCTCATCAGCGGTTCTGGAAGCCGGGAGAAGCGGGCATGCTTATAGGCGGCTGCTAAGGGCAATTTGTATGGACAAACTGCCGGCGTGATCTGGAAATATTTCTGTAGGTCGCTTAGCGGCGAGGCTTGTTCCGCAACTTTGTTCCCGTGGTAACCGGTCATGACGTCTCATTCTGCCGCAGGGGCAGGGCGCGGCTGGCGCTCACGGTTTCTTTTTCTTCTTTTTATTATTGAGGCTGTTTGGAACGGAGAGCATTGTGCAGAAATCCTCACTCAGATTGCACAGATTTTCCGACGGGCGTCCGAAGAGGAATCCCTGGCCGTAGGGAACCTTTAGCTCCTTCAGCTTGTTGTATTCCTCGAGTGTTTCGATTCCCTCGGCAATGATGAGGGAGTTGATGTTCTTGGCAAGAGTAACGATGGCTTTAACAATTTCCTGTTTAATGTAACTCTTGTCAATCCCGCGGACAAATGAGATGTCGATTTTCATGAAACCGGGATTCAGTTCCATGATTCTCTCCAGATCGGAATGGCCGGTGCCAATATCGTCGCTGGCATGAACGATGCCGATGTCCGAATACTCCTGCATGGCATGGCGGAAGAGATCGTAGTTGTCAATGGCCAGTTTCTCGCTGATTTCGAATACGACGTTTTCCGGTTTAATCTTGAGATCCTCCAGGAGTTCCCGCAGGTAGGCACCCCGGAATTCCGGGTCGTGGATGGTCATGGTCAGGGTATTAACGAATATTTTCTTGTCAGTGGTCAGTTGGCGGGAGGCCTCAAAGGACTTGCGTCGGCAGAGCCGGTCAAGTTCAAAGGAAAGACCGTATTCCGAGGCCAGGATGAAAAGAAGGACCGGACTAGCCAGTTCCGAATCTTCCGGTCCTCTGGACAGTGCCTCATAGCCGATGACCTCAAGGCTGCTCAGGTCGACGATCGGCTGAAATACCGTGCTGATGCTCCCTTCAATGATAATTTTCTGCAAGGCATACCGGCTCAGGTAATCCTGCTTGCCCGACAGGAATTCTCCCATCTTCTTGGAGTTGCTCACCAGTTGCATGATGAGGCGCATATTGTTGATCATCGGATTCTTGATCACCAGGGCGAAACCGATATTGGGCCGCGCATATTCCTTCAGGTATGGGTAAAACAGACGAAAGATCTCCTGTTCGAGATATATACGTACCCTTTCAGCAATTTCTTCAAGGTGGTCAAGGATCTGGGTCTTGCTGTTGCGGGGGGCTGACAGGAAGATGATAAACGTATCCACCTCAACGAGATCCACTACGAAGATGTCATCTTTCCGGAAGGTTTCTTTTTTGAGATTCTTGAGCAGTTCGGTGACGCTGGAAAGCATCTTGTTGTAGATGTCGCTGCCGTAGAGGTATTCGATCTTGTGCAGGTGGGCGATATGCACGGAGATGCAGGCCAGGTACTGGGAGGCGGTGAAGACCTGCTCAACCTCTTCATAGTTTTTAATGATGGTCGGCAGATCCAGGTATTTATTGAAATAGAAATCCCGGTGGATCTTGGCCTTGATGAATTCACTGATCTCTTTCCTGCTCGTTGTCATTTCCCGTGGCCTCTTGAATTGCTTTCGTGCGATGAAAAAGGAGTTGTGCGCGGCGATGGAACCTGGCGTTTCAGTGGATTGTCATGCCTCAGGCGTTTTGTTTGTGACAGAACAGACAGCGGTATTTTGGGGGATGTTTTGCGGAAAGCGGTACCGGACCGTTTTCCGAATGGCATTCGCCGCAGAGTTTTTCAGCCTCTTTTTTGTCCATCCGCTGAAATTTTTCATGATCCGGGTCGTTCGGCAGCCTGGCCGTGGTTTCCTCCGGCGCCTTCCAGAGAAACAAGAGCAGGCTGGCGCAGAAGACGAGAAAGGCGATGTTGTACAGCAAGGTTTTGTTTTTCTTTTGTTCGGGCATGCGTGGTCCTTTTGTCGGTTCGTTGTTCAGTCCGCCATTTCCAGCTTGTTGAAACCCACCAGGCCAGAGCGAAGGGCCAGGACAAGCATCTCCATGACGGTCGTGCAAAAAAAGCCGTTACGGCCGGCGAGTGCGAGTATCCGGCCGTGTTGGTGTTTCTTGTGGAGCAGGCGGTTCAGATCGGTCGGCCTGTATTGCGGATCAATAATGGTCCGGGCCACGGTTTCACCGGAAACAATGGCCGGGTACATGCCTTCGCCAGTGAGGCCGGACGCCAGGCCGGCGGCATCTCCCACCAGGAATTTGTTGCCGAACCGCCACCCTCGGTAATCGAAGTTGATTAAACCGGCCCGTGGCGTAAGGCCATGGAGGCTGATGCCGCGAGTTAAGGCCCAGGTCTTGAGGTTTTCGAGCATTTTTTTCGGTTTTACAGTTCGTGTGCTGCCGTAAACCCCGATCGACGCTGACCCACAATGGGGGAATATCCAGGCATAGCCGTTATGATACAGGCCGGGGTTGAGATGCCACTCCATCTCGTCGAAATCGCCGGGTACCTGGTAATGGATCCCGAACCCGAGCCGCTCAACGGGCAGGCGAAGGTATTTGCGGACCAGGGATGTGCTACCGTCGCATCCTATCAGGTATCGATAGCCGAATTGCTCGTTGTCCGTGGCGACATACTGGTCGGTTATCTTTCGGACCAATGCTCCTTTCTTGACAAAGGCGCCAGCCGCAGTGGCCTGTCTGTTCATCCATTGACCCAACTTCTGCCTGTTTACCGTGGAGACCATGGGCCGTGCGGCATGGACCGTGGTGCTCTGAAACCGGGTGTGTACCTGCTGGGCGTTAAAGGCTTTTTCAACCAGGGATTCCGGGACGCGGCGGGTAAGTCCGCTCCAGGTGATCCCGCCGCCGCAGACCTTGGGACCGATCTGGCTGTTTTTTTCTAACACCAGCACTTCATGGCCGGCCTGGGCAAGAATAGTGGCACAGGCCAGGCCGCCCGGCCCGGCACCGATGATGATCGCGAAATAATTCCGCATGGAATCCTTAATGAATCAAACGGGGTTCGTTGCTTTTTTTTCGTGAATGCAGTTTGTTTGGGATGCATGCCAGTCGGTCCGCAGTATACCCCCGGAAATAGTGAAAGGCAACCGGCGGCTGACTTTTCCGAAGAGGAAAAAAACTATTGACCGACTGTTCTTTTTGGCTCTATAACGCATTACTTTTGCGCGAGAATTTATTTTGTTATTGTTGAAGATGGGGGCAGCGCCATGGAACGTCCAGGAAAGCGGGAATTGATCGGTAATGAAGGGCTGGTTATCCTGGATACGTTCCGGAGGCTGAATCGCCGCGGCGCGGTTGGCCACCTTCTGAAGCTGATCAGCAAAACACACGCCGCCGATGTTGCCTGGGTTTTTCGCTATCTGACCGCGAGTGAACGCAAGAACATCTTCAACATCATCGCCCAGACCGATCTGGTGGGTGATTTTCTGAGCGAATTGGACCTGGCCATCATGCGGGAACTGGTCCAGGATCTCGCCCCGAAATTCATGGTGGCTATCCTGTCGGAGATGGCCTCCGATGACATCGCCGACCTTCTGGAAGCCCTGCCCGAGGAAACTGCCAACGAAATCAGGCGGCTGATGGAGACGGCGGATCGAGAAGAGGTCGATGAGCTGCTCCAATATGATCCTGAGACGGCGGGCGGTCTCATGTCCCCTGATTTCATGGCCTTGGACGAGGATCTCAGTGTTGGTGATGCCATCAAGAAGGTGCAGGAACGCAGCGAAGAAAAGGAGATGGCCTTTTATCTCTACATCACGCACGGGGAAGGCCAGTTGGCCGGTGTGGTTTCACTGCGTGAACTGTTGATGCATCCGCCGTATCGACAACTGAAGAACATCATGAACGCCTCGGTGATCTCGGTCACCACCGACACCGACCAGGAGGAGGTTGCCCATGTCATCTCCCAGTACAACATCCTGGCCGTGCCGGTTGTGGACTCGTCCTATTCCCTGGTCGGCATCATCACCGTCGACGACATCATCGACGTCATCCGGGAAGAGGCCACCGAAGATTTTCTGCAGATGGCCGGGGCTGGCAAGGACCGGGAAATTCTGTTGAAGCCGACTTTGGCCAATGCGATGACCCGGGCACCCTGGCTGTTTGCCAGCTGGTTAGGCGGGATCTTGGCCATGGTGATCATTAATTCGTTTCAGGGGGAACTGCAGAAGGTGCTGGCCCTGGCCTCCTTTATTCCCATCGTCTTGGGCATGGGCGGTAATATCGCCACCCAATCCAGCACCATCGTCATCCGCGGTATCGCCACCGGCCGCGTCAACATGCAGGAGCTCTCCCTGGTTATCTTCAAGGAGATGCGGGTCGGTCTTATTCTGGGAAGTCTCTATGGCGTTTTCCTTGGCGTCCTGGCATTTATCGGCTATCGAGAACCGGCCATGCTCGGCCTGGTGGTCGGTTTGGCCATGTTGTTTTCCATGACCATCGCCGCGACGGTTGGCACGATCGTGCCGTTAACCCTGAAGCGGTTGGACGTTGACGCTGCCGTGGCCACCGGGCCTTTCGTGACCACCACCATTGATGTTCTCGGAATCCTGGTCTATTTTTCCATTGCCAAACTGCTGCTTCATTTGTGATGCCGGTTTTTTGGGCAGCGTGATCGCATGCGTTGGCAATGGACTGAAATTCTGCAACAGATGGACAACTGTTATGATTCAGAACGATTCTTCCGTAAAGAAACGATGGCCTGCCTGGATGATTCTCCTGGTGGTATTTCTCGGCCTCTGGTGGATGTTCGGTCGCGACAGCCGCTCTCTCCGCAATCCCGATGCCGTGCCCAGGCCGGTCATGGCCCGCGGCGACTTGGCCGGCGACGAAAAGAATACCATCGAGCTGTTTCGGGCCGCCTCGCCTTCCGTGCTGTTCATCACCACCACGGAATTGCGCCGCAGTCTGTTCAGCCTGGATGTTTATGAGATTCCCCAGGGAACCGGCTCGGGATTTGTCTGGGATAAAGAGGGCAGGGTTGTCACCAACTATCATGTGATCGGCGATGCCAGCCGCATCGAGGTGACCCTGGCGGATCATACCACCTGGAAGGGCACTCTGGTCGGCGCGGCGCCGGATAAGGACATCGCCGTCCTGCAGATAGAGGCGCCGGCCGATGCCCTGCAACCCATTCCGGTGGGAGAGTCCGCCAATCTGCAGGTTGGCCAGAAGGTGTTTGCCATCGGCAACCCTTTTGGTCTGGACCAGACAATTACCACCGGTATTGTCAGCGCCCTGAACCGGGAGATCAAGGCGGTCACCGGCCGAACCATCCAGGGGGTGATCCAGACCGACGCGGCCATCAACCCAGGCAATTCCGGCGGGCCGCTTCTGGACAGCGCCGGGCGTCTGATCGGGGTGAACACCGCCATATACAGCCCGTCCGGCGCTAGTGCCGGCATCGGTTTCGCCGTGCCGGTGGATGTGATCAACCGGGTGGTGCCGGAACTTATCAAGTACGGCAAGGTGAGCCGGCCAGGTCTCGGCGTCAGGATCGCCAATGAACAGGTTGCAAAGCGGCTGGGCATCAAGAAAGGAGTGCTGGTTATTGACGTCCAACCCGGCAGCCCGGCTGCCGAGGCCGGCATCAGGGGCAGCCGGAGCCTGGGCGACGAAGTTATCTTCGGCGACATTATCGAGAGCATCAACCGTCGGCCGGTCACCTCGCCGGACGATCTGCTGAACGAGTTAGAACAGTATCATGTCAACGATACGGTGGAGGTAGGAATCCTCCGCGGCAATGACGCGTTGACGCTCGCGGTCCGGCTGGGGGAGGCGGAGTAGATCTATTCGCGTAAACGTTCACCAGCACCGCACCTGCGGAGTTTATCCCCCCTTGCGGGGGATCATCGGTCTGCTTACATAGGCGGGCTATAGCTCGCAGACCTCGTTGTCGGCATACGAAACTGCCGACGATTGACACGCGCATCTGCGGCACTGGTAAACGTTTACAAGTGTTCTGGGCAGCAACCCCTTTTGGGGTGCCCATGGCGAACGGTTATCTATTCGCTCCGCAGGTTCCTGCGTCGTTTTCTGGCGAATTCGCGCATATTGCCGGCCAGATCCGACTCGTCTATGATCTCCCTGCCCATGATCTCCTCAATGATGTCTTCCAGGCTGATGACGCCGGTGACACTGCCATATTCGTCAACGACCACGAACAGGTGCTGGCGGCGTTCGAAGAACTCCAGCAGGACGCGATTGATCGATGCCGCCTCCGGTACGAAATGTACCGGGATCATCAGATCTGCCAGCGGTCTGGATACATGCTCCTCTGATTCGTTCAGATAGACGTCCTTGCGCAGCACGATGCCCACCACATCGTCAGGATCCGTGTCATAGACCGGTACCCGGCTGTGGCGACTCCAATCTTCCCGCAGGGCTTTGGCCTCGGCAACCGTCATGTGTTCGTCCAGCATGAAAGTGACGGTGCGTGGGGTCATGACCTTGCGGACAGACTTGTCCTGCAATCTTACGATATTGGCGATGACTTTTTCCTGGGCTGGATCGATGATGCCGGACTTGCGGCTCATGATGGCGATGGCCTGGATTTCCTCCAGTGAGATCAGCCGTTCATCAGTGCGTTTTATGAAGAGTCGGGCAACGGTCTCGGTGAACCAGACGATGGGCAAAAGCGACGTGACCAACCAGTGCACTGGCCAGGCGATCCAGGGTGCAAGTTTTTTGGCGTAGGCTACCCCGACTGTCTTTGGTATGATTTCCGAGAAAAAAAGAATGGCCAGTGTGAAACCAACCGAAAACAGTCCGAGGTGCTTGCTTCCAAAGGTGGCGACAAAGAAGGCGCCGGCCACGGCCGCCCCCATGGTATTGGCAATAGTATTGAGGGTCAGAATGGCGGTTATTGGTTTATGGATGTTTTTCTTCAGGTTTTTGAGGATACGGCCGCTTGTTTTGCCGGATTGGGCCATTACCTCGACCTGGCTCATGGGAACAGAGTATAAAATTGCCTCGAAAATGCTGCACAGACCTGAGATGGCAACTGCCAGGAATGAGGCCAGATAGAGCTGGATTAACAAAGTTCTTCTCCTTTGCAGGGTTACGAAGATGAGTGCGATTCAGGTGTGAAATTTTTGGCAGGTTCAGCGGTTTCTGCCATGCGCAACAGCGGCATAGCAGCCGCATTTTTTGCTGTATAGTACATTATTTTAGTCAACAGCGCATGAAGTCGAAAGGGAAAAGGTGAAAACGATGATCAAATTGTCAAAGAAAAAAGTTGAGAATTATACAGGTGATATGGTGGCCTTTCTGGTGCGGAAGACAGCGGACAGAGCTCCTTCATGCGTAAATCATTCGACCCAGGCAGTTGTCGACCGGGCATATGCGCTCGGGGATTTCGCTGGCGAAGAGGGGAAGTATCTCATGTATTACCCGGAAAAGAGCGGTTCGCTGCAGGCCAGGCGAGTATTGGTGGTCGGCCTGGGTGATGGGACGTTGAGCCGGGAGATGTTCCGCAAGGCGGGCGGCACCGTTGCCGCCGCCGCCCTCAAAACCGGGACTAAGGAGATTTTTGTCCAAGTTCCTGATGGGCTGGATTTTGAAGTCAACGAGATGGTTGAATGTCTGACAGAAGGCCTGTTGCTGGGCGCCTATCAGTTCAGAAAGTATAAAAGGGCGAGCGTAGACGAGGAAAATCCACCTGGGAGGATTGAAGCGATTGAACTGGGTGCAGGCGATCGTTCGGCAGCAGATCACGGTCTGCGCAAGGGTCGGGTGGCAGCCATGGCCGCCTGTGCGGTGCGGGATATGGCCAACGAGCCCGGTAATGTCTGGACGCCAAGCAGTTTTGCCGAGTTCGGACGCGCACTGAGTGGTGCCACCGGGCTGACCTGCGGGATTCTGGGTATGCGCGAGATGAAGAAACTCGGCATGGGCGGCATTCTCGGGGTTAACAGCGGCTCCGCGCTGTCGCCGGTTCTTGTCACCCTGGAATATCAGGCTTCTAAAAAATCTCCGACCCTGCTGATGGTCGGCAAGGGGCTCACTTTTGATTCGGGAGGAATCAGTATCAAGCCGGCCAAGGGCATGGAGGATATGAAATATGACATGTGTGGCGGCGCCGCGGTCCTTGCCGCCATGCAGGCCGTGGCCGCTGAAAGACCAAAGGGGCTGAACGTGGTGGCAATCGTGCCGGCAACTGAAAATTTGCCGGGCCCGGCCGCCTTGAAGCCCGGTGACATTATAACCATCTACGGCGGTAAAACCGTGGAGGTGGCCAACACCGATGCCGAGGGCCGTTTGATTCTGGCCGATGCCCTGGCCTACGGGGTGGCAAAATACAAACCGGCAGCGGTGATTGATCTGGCCACCCTTACCGGGGCGGTGGTTATCGCCCTGGGGCATCACCGAGCCGGTTTGTTCGCCAATGATGACGGGTTGGCGGCTAGAATCATCGAGGCCGGCGACCGTTGCGGGGAGCCACTTTGGCGGCTGCCGCTCGGCAAGGAATACAGCAGACAACTCAAATCTGAAGTGGCTGATATCAGAAACGTCAGCAACAACCGGGCGGCCGGTAGCATCACCGGCGCCGCCTTTCTTCAGGAGTTTGTCGGCAGCACCCCGTGGGCTCATCTCGATATCGCGGGCACGGCCTATGATTTTACAGAAAAAACCTATATGCCCAAGGGGCCGTCCGGGATCGGCGCTCGGACGTTGTTGGAGGTGATTCGAAACTGGAAGTGATTGTGCGCTGGAGTGGTTGTCAGCAGGCGTCTGGTCTCAATGCGGCGCAGCATTGCCAGAAGGGCTTTCGTCGCTGTTTCGTCGGGCAGGGGGGGAGCTGAGCGGTTCAGCCAGCCTCAGAATATATGAAAATATTGCCACCCTGGCGAACCACCTCCCTGAAGAAGGGGCATTGAAAGCAGCTTTTTATTGTGCTGGCAAAAACTCCCTGCACCTTCCCTGGACACAAGGTGCCTGAAACCTGCCAACAGAAACGACCACCTTTAAATCCGGCATTAATCCCATCGAATTTTTCTTCGGTGGCGGCCGGGCAAACGCCTAGTTCGTCGGCTTTGCTGCCGTGCGGTTCGCGGCCGCAGACCATGTACTCCCAACAGTTTTTACCGTTGACCATTTTTCGCTCCTCAGGCAAGTATTGTCCATCTGCTTGACGAAAAGAAAGTGGTGCCAAGTAGCAGGCTATATCCAATCACAAGAGCTGCCAGGTGGCAGTTTTTATTGGTAATAAAAGAGGAAGAGGGAGTGCCCCGACGAACAGATCGGGATTTCAGTGCCAAAAGTGCATGGTTGATGACTTTTTGCATTGCTGTTGATTCGGGCAAAGGGGATGAACAATTATCAACAGGAATAAATGACTTTTCAAAGATTATGAGAAATCGGTTGGCAGGTCAAGCGGAAAATGAGTAGCGATTCATTTTCGGCTTGCAGGCGGCCTGCTTGGATCAACTTCGGGCGTGGCCGGCCCGCCAGGTTTTGGCTGGTCAGGGTCGATGTTGAGCTATCGACTCCGGGGCAGAAAATGTTCTGGCCGCCTGCCCCTGTTTGTCAACGGTTTGCCATTGGCTGCTCAGACGGCAGCCAATGGCAAACAGGATGTATAAAGAACAGGCGAAGAATGTAGCCGGTGCAGAGTTAATAATCCCTGCTGGCTTTCTGGCCCTCGCATATCTCTTCAACGGTTTCGTTGACCAGGGAGCCTTTATCCCAGACCCGCTTTGTTACCTTGCGGCAGTTGGTATTCTGGTTTGTCGGGCCGGGATAGGCTTCGACCGCTCTGCCCTGGTCGTCATAGTAGACGATTCGTTTGTTGGTCTGGGCCGCCTCGCGTGTTGCCATCTGGCTCTGGTCCACGGCATTGCCGACGATGGCGCCCAGCAGAGTGCCGATGCCGGCGCCAAGCAGAGTGCCGCCGGTATCACGGCCGATCGCCTGGCCGGCCAGGGCGCCGATGCCCGCCCCGATCACTGCGCCTGTCTGGGTGTTGTACTGATCCGGCGGAGCCGTGGCGCAAGCGGTAGACAGGATCATGGCGCCAATTAACAATAAACTGATCAAACCATTTTTCATTTCGATGCCTCCATTGATGTATTTTTTGGGCAGCCCGTCATGCGAGCCGGGTTTGTTTGGGAATTACTGCTCACTGCGGGCGGCACTCTCGTCCGCATACGGTAAACATAACCTCAAAGCCGGTGAAGGACAAGCATGAATCCCTTACGCTCAACCTTCTTCTGTCGCTCCATCCAATGAATATTCATGTCTTGCTTGACAAATTTTTGTCTGTGCGGTTTTCTCTTCATGTTATCTCAACTTTCTGAGTTGCGCCAACTCAGTGAGATGGCGATATTATTTGCCTTGATTGCCGGAGCGATTTGATGATATCAATTGCCGCGCCCATGATTGCATCAAGCATCTTGTT
>Ga0208863_1000823_pt1 | contig 24337 bp, 23 predicted proteins | sample RifOxyD3_FD_184040 | JGI IMG/M metagenome (GOLD analysis project Ga0208863, IMG submission 184040) | Soil microbial communities from Rifle, Colorado - Rifle Oxygen_injection D3 (SPAdes) | ecosystem: Environmental > Terrestrial > Deep subsurface > Rock core/Sediment | place: Rifle, Colorado...
TTCCTTTTCGGCGGCCAAAGCCGCCTCGGCTTGTTTCTGCGAGGTGATATCCATATATAAAAGGACTAACCCCTTGACCGACTGATCCTTTTGACTGACGATCGGCGTCGCCACTATATTATAGTGCCTCTTATATATTCGCCAATCTGCCACGGAAACCGATGCGGTATTCTTAATTGCATTCTGAAACGGACAACTATTTGATTGTTTCCAGTCCCGGCAAAGCACCTCGAAACACTTTTGTCCGATGGGATTATCCTCTGGCGAGAGAAACATCTGCTTGAAGTTGGCATTAAAGGATTGGATCCGCATCTCGGGGTCCACCACCAGAATCCCACCGCCCACCGCCTCAAAAATTGCCTGAATCTCGCCGACAGCGGTTTCAAGTTTTCGATTGGTATATTGCTGGTGTTCAAGGATCTGCTTAAAAGCATCGGCTACGATTCCGATCGGATCAATCGCAATCAGGGTCTTATCATCCAGCTCTTCAGGACGCAAAGGAATCGTGCCGATAACTAAAAGGAGCTGGTCCACTTTTTTCCTGATATATTCGGTTGCCTCCTGGTGTTGCCGAACCAACTTCCGCCGGTCAATCAGCAGTTCATTCACCAAGCAGGCAAGCGGAGCGAATTCGCCGGCAGTGACAGGTGTTGGAAGTTGTTCACTGTTACTGGCGACTGCCTGGCGGACAAGCGCGATAAACTCTTCGCCGGTCATGGCAGACCCCCTTTATCGGAACCTGTAGTTCGCCATATCTCAATTGTGTAATATCCTGTCGCATGCACGACTGCAACGGTGTAACCCATAGCACGGGCAGTGCCGGGAATAGTAACTGTTGCCTCCCGATTGTCCGTCATAATATGCAATTTTGCCGCACCACCCAACAAGGCTGAACGATGGGTGTTCATGTTCTCCAGGGCGACCAGCAGGGTGGCAGGACAGACCTGCCCCCGAACATCAAGGGTAATTGTTTGCAAAACCGGCAATTCCTGAATGGATTTTTCCATCTGTTACCCCTTGCCGACCTTATTGTTAAGAATTCTAAGCAAAATAATCCCGCCCAACCAGGTACCAGGAACCAGGCCAACTAAAAACAGCAATGATTGCATGGCAAAGATGGGAATCCCACCCAACAGGTGCCAGATGTTGCAGCTAGGGGTCATCCGGGCGGCAAGGCCTAAAATCACTCCGCCGGCAAAGGCTGTGACAACCTGTTTAATCGGCACTTTGTAGTAAACGGTAAACTCCTTGAGCTGCAAAGCCGAAAAATAGCTGCCCAGAATAATTCCGACTATGACCGGAAACTGAATGAACCAGATAGAATCAATTTCAGGACCGGGCCCGCCCTTGAGCGTTACTCCGGTAAAAGGGTGAACAACATCAAGCGACATAACCTTGAAATACTGCACACTGCTCACATGACTCGGGGAAAATACATTTTCAAGCATGGCGGCCAGTTTGACATAGGTGGTTGTAATCCCAAGAGGCACGCCTACCGCCAGATAAGAGAAAAGCCCGAGCAGGGCCAGAATAATAGCAGTTTTCCAAGGTTGGATATATCCCTTAACCTCGGCAGGTCTTTCCCATTTATCCTGCCGGTGCCAGTTCCAGAGAACCACCATGGAAGGTAGACAAAACAGGATAACAAGCCCTAAAGGGTCTATGCCTAAAAGCTGTGGTATGGTGATGGAGCCTTTGAAAAAAGTGCTCGCCTTGACAAATGGCCCCCACCAGGGATGGATCTCGGCATAGAGTCCGCATCCGCAGATCAGACCGATAAACGCGACCAGGCTGATGATACTGCCGGCCCCCATCTTGTAAAGAGTGCCGACAACACAACCACCAGCCAGCACCATGCCGACACCGAAAACAAAACCGCCGATGAGATTGGCTGGAGAGGGAGCACTGAGAATAGGAAAAGGATATAAAGGCAGCAGGCCGGACTGCCTGGCAATTTCAAATATCACTGCCGTAAATACAATCTGTAAAAAAAGGATCCGCAACATGAACATATTGCGAAACATGATAGCGTTTCTAAACATCCCGGCCAGGCAGTAATCGGAACGGTACATGACAAATCCAGCTATCAGGCCGACTAGCAATCCAAAAATAACCATGAGCAATGTTGAACTGGTTAGCATCGGTAGATCCAATCCTTTGAGAGAACTAAAGTTGCTCGCAAGACGCATTGCCGCAGGTATATGCCCAATTCTTGATTGTATCGAACTCAAAAATAGCTGGTATTGGTATAACTGTCAAAAGATATTAAAGGGATACCTGCTGTTAACAACGATTGGCCACTCCAATTGGTCCTATAAAATCAAATTTGCTGACATCAACCATCAATAAGTCAGGTGCAGTTACTCGCCCTGCGGCATAATCACCTCTAAAAACGCCTGAAAATTAATGAAAAACTCAGCACAGAGGGCCTGGGCTACTGGTCGGAATCGTGCAACATCCTCCAGCATGGCCGGGTTGTTAAATCCCAGGAGGATAGCATTGCCGCGATCTGCATCAAGAATGAGAGAGCGGCAGGCCCCGGCAAACACCCGGTTAAGTCGGTCGCGGCACAGAGGAAAATTACCCGAAGACCCGGTCCAGAGATTAAAAGCAACAATACCATCCTTGCTCAGACAACTTCGGGCGGCGGCCATGAATTTCAAATCCGCCACCGCATCCATCCGGCTTGCTTCGTCGTATACATCAACCAGGAGCAGGTCATACCTGCCATCTGCACCACCCTGACGATCCAGAATGTACTGCCTGCCATCGCCGCAGATAATATTGAGGTTGGGATGATCGACTGCCAGGCCAAAAAATTGTTGAGCGATCCGGATTACCCCCTGCCTGATCTCGACGACGCTGATCCGGCAATCAGGACAGGCACGCAACAGAAATCTGACAATCGAACCGCCGCCTAAACCGATGAGCAAAAGCTGCTCGGGGCGGCGGCAAAACATCAGAACACTCATCATGGCCCGGGAGTAGTGGAGGGCTAGATCCTCGGGAAAATCATGAAAAAGACTACTCTGCACCGCCGTCTTCCCGAAGTAGAGAGAGCGCGTCAACACGGTATCAGCCACCACTAAATCACCAAACTCATCCATGCCCCGGAAAACAACCTGCCCTGGGTAATCCGCCATCGCCCTTCCTTTTTCTTCATCCCGGCCCCATCCGGACAAACTGGAAAATGACCTTGATGCTATATTTTTCTGCAACCCCTGTTAGTCCCCCCTGAGGGATAAAAACGTTCAAAAAAAATATTTCTCTAAAGGCCAAAAAAAAATATTTCGAATTTCCAAAAGTGTTGTATAGAATTATTCTACACTTTTTTGTGTTACGAAGCGAATGTCTAAAATGCTTTCCATGGAGGAAACACCATGCACCTGCTCGTTCCAACGTTCCTGATCATTGCCATCGCCGTTGAATGCCGCATCCCGTCGGCCTGGCTCTTTCTTCTATGCCTGCTGACCGGCATGCTCTTTGTGACTATCCACCGCTCTATGATTGGCAAGAGCGAGGATGCGCCGATCGGCATCTCGGTCCTGGTGGTTGTTCTGGCAGCAGCCGTCGGCATCATGATTCCAAAGATGTTTATCATGCTCATGCAGCTTTCCGGACTATTCGCAGCCGGCACTATCCTGCGCATCGGCATCAGCGAAGCACTGGGACACAGTCCGAAAGCCGCCCATCACTGATTTTTGGCGCGTAATAATCAGGTTGTTCAGGCTGTAGACTGCTGGCTTTTGTTGACCATATGAGAGCACCCCATTGGAATCTCTTTAAGTTTTGCAGGTCACGCATAATCTTCCGCTACAGCCTAGCACCTGGAGTCTAAGTCCTATCTGAACAGTTACATTTGCTGAAAGTACTCCTCACACTTTAACATCCTGGTTCTGCATGGGACAATTTTTCATGTCATTTCTGCGTATTGTCCGGATTTGCCTTCTCCTCTTCGGAATGGTTCTTGCCCCGATAACGGATCTTCCGGCGTCGGACTGTGTATCCAACACCTCCCCTAACGCCATCCAGCAAGCCATTAATAATGCCACCACCACTGGCGCTGTTATCTGTATTGAGCCCGGTATATATAAAGAAAATATCACGATGAGGGCGAATGTTTCTCTACAGGGAAACGAGCTGGGCCGAACCATTCTGGAAAACGCCAATACTTTAAGCACATCAGCGGTGATCACGCTTGCCAACAATTCCGACCTGAACAATCTGATCATCCATAACCAGAATACCGGCATCGGCATCAAGGCGGCGGCAGGGATTACTGATGTAAACATTAAAAACGTCGTTATTACCGACTCCCTGACCGGACTGGAATGCATCGACTCCAAGATCACTATCACCAATTCGGTATTTTACAAAAACACTACCGCCATCAACTGCCAGGGCAACGCTGCTGTCATGATCATCACGAATTCGATCATCTCGGACAATACTACCGATGTTACTCCAGCCACTATCAACACTATAAACGGAACATCGAGCCACAACCTGCTGTTCAGCAACGCGACCAGCAATTTTTTTCCGTCTATCTTCACGACCTTCGCCATTTACCAGGACGATAGTCATGATCCCCTTTTTGTTGCCCCGGACAATAATGATTTTCATCTCAAGGCGACTTCACCGGCTAGAAATGCCGGCAGCATAGACGGCTCCTTAGCCGATATCGGTGCTTACGGCGGCCCGGATGCAGATCCCATACCATTTCAGGTATCGGGTCTCAAAATAACAGCAGGCTCCAATACAAATGATCTAAACCTGAAATGGGACGCAAACAACGCTTACAACATCACCCACTACTCCATCTACTTTGATACCGATGCCTCCGGACTTTTAGATGGCTCGGCGCAAGAAGGCCCCTCTCCTCTGGACGTGGCAGTGCCGACAGTTACCGCGAGTCTAACCAATATCAGCTTCCCCCCTCTGGCAGCACCCGTGAATGTATCAACGCTGCCGGGCAACACGGCCATCGTCGTTACCTGGTCGGCAGTGACTAACGCTACCGGCTATCGAATTCACTACGGGACCTCGTCCGGGAACTACCCACCGCCCTTGGATGTCGGCAATACAACGCTATATAAAATCACCGGTCTTACCAACAACGAACTGATCTATATCGCGGTCGAAGCCTATAACAATCCGACCTTCTATGCAGGAATCGTAGCTGTTGATGACCAAGGCAACAAAAGTAAACCATTAGGATATATACACTCATTTCCAACCAGCAGTACTTACTATAGTTTACTATCCTCCGAGGTCACCGATTATGCCGAAGCGGGCGTGATGTTCCCGGACCTCCCGAACGAATACAACTGTTTTATCGCCACCGCTGCCTTTGGATCAAACCTTGCCCCGCAGGTGACCTTGCTCCGCCAGTTCAGGAATCACTATCTACTGCCTAACACCATTGGCAGATGGGTAGTGGCTCTCTATTACCGGTTAAGCCCGGACGCCGCTGCCGTTATCAGTAAGCATGAATGGCTTAAATCAGCGGCCAGGACAACCCTTTATCCGGCAATTGGTCTTGCCGCGCTCTGCCTCAAGACCGGCCCTATCTTCAAGATTATCAGCACGATCCTGGTGTTGGCAGCAGCAGCCGTTTTTCTTTTCCGGAGATTGAGGTGATGCGGATGAGCTTCGTGACGCTGCTCCTTCTGGGCCTGACCGCTCTGCTGCCTTCCACAGCGCTTTCGGCTGCCGAATCCGGCTGGGCTTTCGCTCTCAAGGGCCAATACGCCAAATCAAATATCGAAAACTGGAATGCCGTTTATCCTGATTACATCAAAGCCGGCGGGGTGGAGATCAGCAAAAAACTGGGACTGGGCTTTGACTTCGATGCCGGAGTATCCTGTTCAAGTACCAAGGCCAAGGCCCTCACCGGCAGCGGCCGGACCAGCAGCGAAACAGTAAAGACCCAATTCGTTCCGGTGGAGCTTGCCTTAGTCTATCGTCTGAACATCTTCCCGAATCAGATTATTGTGCCCTATGCCGGCATTGGTCTGACCCACACCTTTTATCAGCAAGAACTGAATGACGATAAAAGGTCCGGCGACCAGAGCGGATATCATCTGCGCGCTGGAACACTTCTGCTGCTTGATCCCCTCGAACCCTCGGCCAGCAGAGCAATGACCAGAGATTGGCATATCCAGCACACTTACCTCTTCATCGAATATTACCAATCAACGGTAGACGATTTCGGCTCGAAAGAAATCGATCTGGGCACAACCGGATATGTCGGCGGTTTCCGTTTCCTGTTCTGAACCGGAGCTGCTTACCGCCCTTATATAAAAAAGATACCCAATAACCGGCTCAGGGATTAATCATTATACCCCGCAGAAGTAGAAATCACCGATTATCATTAAGGAGTAAAACCATAAACAAAAGAGACTTTCCCCCAAACCTCTTAATTTGCGACACCGGGATCATGCGCTTTCCGGAAACCTTGAGGGGTTCGAGATTATCACATTGAACCAGATTGAAAATGACGCTCGAGGAACCGATCTCAGCCAGCATGGACTGGAACTGCGGTAAGGCGGACGCCTAGCGCCTTGCACACACGGTTGATAGTGTCGAACCTGGGACTGGCGTCCGGCCTGAGCGCTTTATACAAGGCCTCTCTGGTAATCCCGGCCCCCTTGGCGATCTCTGCCATGCCACGCGCTCTGGCTGCAATACCAAGAGCGTGCGCCAACTCGGAGGCATCGCCATCCTCGATCACCATGGTAATGTAGGCGGCAATATCTTCTTCGTTTTTTAACTGTTTTGCCATGTCAAATTCAGGCAGTTCAGAAATACGACTCTTTTTTGTCATGGTTCAGTCCTCCAGATTGGATACGCGTTCCATTGCCTTGGCAATATCGAATTTTTGCGTCGATTTGTCGCCACCGCCAAGCATCATAATCATTACCGGGCCACGCCACACATAGTACATACGCCAGCCCGGGCCAAAATGCTCGCGCATCTCAAACACGCCGTCACCCACTGTTTTGATATCTCCAAGGTTTCCGCGCTGCGCCTTGTCGATTCTGCGGGACAGTCGAATGCGGGTCACATTGTCCTTGAGACTGTCAAGCCATTCATCGAATTGCAGGATGGTTTTGACCGTAATCATGGCATGATTGTAATCGAAAGATTACAATCAATCAAGAAGAATCAACAGAAGAATCAACAGAAGAATCAACAGAACAGTTTTTTCGAGGCTGGCTGTTTTCTTATGGCCCGGATTTCTGACTCTATGCGGCACAATTCGCGGTTCCATACCGCGCGACTGGTCACAAAAAGCCCGTTCGCACCGCCTTTTCTCAGCTTGGACCGAAGGAGGACCGAAGACGCAAAAAGGGTTTCAGCCAATTTGACTTAAACCCTTGCTATTGTTGGTGCGCCCGGTACGGCTCGAACGTACGACCTACGGATTAGAAGTTTGTTAAATGGCACTTTTTTAACACCCCGCCTTGTTCTACCATTTTCTATAATTCCTTGACATTCAACATGTTATCCCTTATTCTTGTTCTATGCTGTTTTACTTAATTCTCTCTATAACTGACCCTATATCGACCCTGCCTGACCCTATGAAAACTTACTTTTTTTTAGTCTGTAGGCCATGTTACAAGCAGCAAAAATACCATGACTGACCCTATAAGGACAATCTAATGGATAAGATCAAGTTAACAAAAACCGAAGTGGAAAAGCTCCCTTATGCCGACAAAGGCAAGCAGGTTGATTACTATGACTCTGACCTTGACGGTTTTGGTGTCCGGGTGTCCGCCACCGGCAAGAAGTATTTTGTCCGGTCACATATTGGAAACAGGCGTGTACGGGTAATGCTGAAAAGCTTCAAGCTGATATCCGCCGAAGAAGCAAGGAAGGAAGCTATTGCCAAGCTGGGAGTCATGTCCGAAGGGCTTGACCCGAATCAGGTTAAGCGCGAAAAGATCCGGCTGGCTGAAGAAAAGCGTCGCTCAGAAAAACAACAGGGTATCACCCTTCAGGTTGCGCTTGATGAATACCTGCAAAAAGGTAAGCTCAAACCACGAACCATAACGACATACCATGACCTTTTCCGGCTTTACCTGGCGGACTGGCTTCAAAGGCCTGCAACCGTGATCACCCGCGACATGGTAAAGGATAGACACCGCGACATTGCCACCGGCAAGCGGCAACGGCAAGCACTGACAAAAGAAATTGACACAGTGAAGGGGAGCAAGAACAAGCCAAAAATGAAAGCGGTTGCACCGACTAACCCGAAACGCAAAGAGGCAGCGGCTGACAACTGCATGAGAACCTTACGCGCCGTTCTCAATTATGCTTTCGAGGATGAAGAGGGCGGCACCCTATATGCCAACCCTGTGACCATCCTTTCGAGCAAGAAAAAGAAAGCATGGTTTAAAGTAGAGCGGCGGCGGACTCTGATCAAAAACAGTGACCTTCCGGCATGGTACAAGGCCGTTGTCGGGTTGGATAATGCCATAATGAGGGATTACTTACTTTTCTTGCTCTTTACCGGACTACGGCGCCAAGAGGCGGCAACTCTTACATGGAAACAGGTAGACTTTCAAGAAGGTTGTTTCACCATCACGGACACCAAAAACAAGGAACCTCACACCTTGCCATTTAGTGACTTCCTGCAATCACTCCTGGCCGACCGCAAAGAAGGATTGAAAACAGAATTGACCGAAGCGAAAGCAGCGCTTATCAATGCTGACAAAGTACCCTTGAAGCAACGGCAAAAACTTATTAACCGGGTTGCACTGGCAGAATCACGACTTGCTTCAGAATACGTCTTTCCAGGTGAAGGCAATACCGGCTTTATTGTGGAACCGAAGCGCGCCATTGAAGCAGTAGCAGCGGCCACCGGAATCATCTTCACCTGTCACGACCTGCGGCGAACCTTTGCCACCATTGCCGAAAGCCTGGACTTGTCCGGCTACACCGTGAAGGCTCTTTTGAATCACAAGCAGCAAATAGGCGATGTTACAGGCGGATATATCATCATGAATGTTGACCGATTAAGGGAACCCATGCAGAAGATCACGAACGCCATTCAGGAGCGAATCAAGAAGCAACACGGCCAAATAATAACGATGCAGTCTATGGCAGCGAAATAATATCAAGAAGGACACACTATGCTGGCGATAAACCTTTCCGACACCCTGAAAGCAAAACTCAAGGCAACATCCATACACCACGGCAAGCCCGTGGGCGATATGGCGGCGGAGGCGCTGGAATACTGGCTTGAAGTGGAAGAGTGGGCAGCCTGTCGAGCCTCAAAACACGAACCGAACGAAGAGACAATCAAGGCGATTGATGAATGCCTGCGTGGAGATAAAAGGAAAGCCTGATCACAATGAAAAAATCTGGACGTTACGACACGAGCGCTCTTATTGAAGATCAATTCGAACCTGGCTCTCATGGCAGGGTGCTCAGAAACCTTTTAGGCATCAAGCGCAAGCGCGATATGGACGAGTGCGAGGCCAAGGAACTATTACGTGTCCTGAAAGAGTTGTTGCAGACATATGATGTTGATCACCGATTCACAGCAGAAGATATATGCCAGATGCATAAGTTGTGGCTGGGCGGTATTTACGCATGGGCCGGCAAAACCCGGCAAGTAAATATCAGCAAGGGAAACTTCACCTTTGCAATGTCAAGCCAGATTCCCAATCTGTTAAAGCAACTTGAGGATGGCCCACTCAAGAAATACACCCCCTGCCGATACACTGAAAACGACGAGGTGATTCATGCTCTGTCGGTTGTGCATACAGAACTGGTTCTCATTCATCCTTTCCGCGAAGGAAACGGCAGGATTGCCAGGACCTTGGCTGTTCTCATGGGATTGCAGGCAGGACTTCCGCCACTGGATTTTGATGGAATTAGAGGAAAGAAAAAACTTGAGTATTTTGCCGCGGTGCAGGCCGGAATGAACTATAACTATCTGCCGATGGAACAGGTATTCAAGGCTGTTATTTCCCGGACCTTGCGGGCCGGACGGAATCGGAAGTGACTGAAAGCGCTCTGGCGGCAACCGTCTTGCTGACCCCCTCAATAGCGCTGGACGAAATAACCGTCTGCTTAAGTAAAGCATCACGGGTTGCTTTATCTTTAAGATATGGATTTGTATGGAGTAATGATAATTTTTTCATGTATTGATAATAGCATATCCGGCCAGGGCATCAAAGTAAAAAGACACGGCACCAACTCAGACATTTTTAAGTAACCACCTTTTGCACTGGCTAGAGTAGCTCTCGAAAAGCCGTTACCCTGACGGCTTACCGGTCTGATTCTTTACCAGGGCAACCATAGGGAGGTTGAAAATGGCATTGCCTTGGTACACCTTGAAGGAAGTTGCACAGAAATTGAATCTGACAGTCGATGAATTGTGGCGTTATTGGGAAAATGGAGAATTACAAATCTGTGTTTTGCTAAAACATGCCAAAGTTAGCCTCTGGGAACAGGTTTCCCATAAAGACGATAAACATGTGTCCTTCACCTCTAAATGGACCATGGACGTTTACATTAACGGAACGTACCAATTAAAATTTGCTCCTAAAGAATGGCATGAAGTTACAGCAGGAAACGAATCACAGTTGAGCCATATCATAGAAATTTGTCAGAAGGACTCTAAGGCGTCTTACTTAGAACCTATTGAATCCGATTTTGAGCCAACCGTCAACCAGGCCACAACATTCAGGTTTAACTTGGCGGACCCTTCACACAACTTCTGTCCTATAATTACCCACGAAGAAAAAAAACGGCTTAGGCAAGCATTATTAGCTGAAGCCACCGGCCAAGAAGAAAGATCATTTGAGAATAATAGAACCGCTAAAGACGTACTTGCTAAAGTTGCTAGCAAGTTAAAAAAAGTAGAAAAAGATATGGACGTAATTGCTGCAAGATTGCGATTTGAACACGGTGCGAAGGACTGGCAACTTGTCGAGGTGTTGAACATTGCACCCCATCTCACCAAAGAAAATTCAGAGAACCCAAAACAATCGAGAAATAAGGCTGCGATGCGATCCGTTAAAAAAGGGAAAAAAATACTCGAAGGTCGAGAAAAATCAAAATAATGTTCACTTGTCTGCATGCTGTCCGTTGACTGTGTCGGTTAGCAGACAACGGGCTTAAGCAAAATAACATATTGAAATAATGCAGAAAAATATTTTGAAATAGTCATTTTTTCTGCTTGACAGTCAGCACTCAGACACATGGGATAACGGAAGGCGAAGGAACAACATCGTTCTTTACAACCTTCAGCGGAATTTAACCCATGAAAACAGAAACCAGTAGCACCAGCACCGCAACACCCTCACCCAACCTCACCACCGAAGATGCAGCAACTTACCTGAACATCAAAACAGCTACCCTTGAACAATGGCGCTGGCAAGGGCGTGGACCCCGTTTTATTAAATTAAATCGTGCGGTACGATATCGCCTTTCTGACTTGGAAGCCTTTCTTGAGGACCGGGTTTTCACTTCCACCACTGAAGCAGGGAGGGCGACAGCATGACCATAAACAACAAAGCGGCATCACCCGAACAGGTTGGCGACCTAGGCAACACCGCCTTAGAAACAATAACCAACAATACCACACTGACACCGCGTCAGCAACGTATTGTGACCGCTCTAACTGAGAACATTGGCGGCGTTCTATCTTATGACCTGCGGCAAATTGCGGGCGCTATGAATATTGCCGATGAAATCAAGATACTCCGGCGGCGAGGTGTCGGCATAATCTGCGAGTTTGAACCATTCATAACGCGGGATGGGGTTAAATCAAAAATAGGCCGGTACCGGCTCGAACAAAGCAGGCCATAAAATGAGCGGGATTTTTCTGGAAGAGGAGTTGTTGCGCTCTCCCGCCTATTGGAGTTTATCCAAGTGGGCGATCCTCGTCTTGCAACGGTTCATGCAGAAACGGAAACTCGAACCGATCAAGCACAAAAGTAAAAAGAAGTCCTACAAGATCATTAACAACGGACAAATCATTTTTACTTATCGCGAAGCTGTTGAACTCGGCATGAATGAACGACAATTCCGTGATGCGATTGACGAGTTGATTGCTAAGGGTTTTCTCGACATTGCCAGACATGGGAAAGGTGGAAGGTCTGGCGACTCAACACTTTACTTTATCGACAGTCGATGGAAGGACTATGACACCGACCGCTTTCAATCTCCCAAGAATCCAAGGATAAAAAACACCCGACTAGGGCAAGGATGGTCGGCTTACAATTCTAAGCAAAAATTAAAACCCACTGACAAAAATGACAGCGCAACTACTGACAAAAATGACAGAAGTTCAGGCAAAAAAGAAAAGGAACGTCTGGCAAAAATGACAGCGGTTATAAAAGCTGTAATTGAAGCAAACCATTGTTGTATCGAAAAAAAGCCGATTTTGGCTTGCTCTCTTTAACTACTGTCATTTTTGACAGCATTCTAAAGAATACCAGGGTGTACAGCGTAACCAGCCTTGATCATTTGCACTTGAAATTGAACTAAAAATCACGGGCGGTAATTTTCGGCCCTTTTTTGGAGGAAATACAAATGGCCATCAAGCATACCATCAGAAATCCGAAAGACGGCACCCGGATTATTACCCTGACTGCAAGACGGGCGATTATCGAATATTGCAAAGAGTGTATGGGATTCAATAACCACGAAGTCCGGAAATGCACTTCCAGGCTTTGCGCTATGTTCCCGTTTAGAACACATGACCCTGCAGAAGATACGGTCTGAATATTGCTCTATGAAGCGATTTTGACAGCAAGGTTGAACGGAAGAACAGAAGGGAATGCAATGGACTACACTATTACTAACCAAGCAAATTATCCTTTACAATTCTGCAACAAAAAGATAACAAATAATCAACAGGTTATAAAGTTGTTGGGATAATTCCCCCCTTCAAGTTGAAATCACTGCTAACAAATATGCTGTAGACTTAGGGAATTTACACAAACAAAAAAACACTATAAAAGCTGAAGAGCAGGGGGATTACCGATGCTTCGTTTATTTGTTTTTATTATTTTTATTGCCCTTACAGGATGTGCATTAAATAATAACAAATTGGCAGATTTTAACTATTCGCTCAAGAACAGAAATTATGCACAGGCAGCAGTGAGATTAGAAAGATGTGCTGATTTTGGTAGGGATTCAAAAAAATGTCAAAATCTTCTTAATGAATTAAAAAGCAGTGATTTGCTTCTTGTCGGTGCAATACAGAAATATCATGAAGAACAAATTAAGAAACTCCAGCAAGAAAAAGAAAAAAATCGCGTCAATGCACTACGAAAAAGTAATAACCCTTGGGATAAATTATCCCTTGCACTAGATATTCAGGCAGGTGTAGTTGAAAAAGCTTATCCTGAAGAGGATAGCAGGCTGATTGAACAAGCTTTTTTTAGCTTCGGCAAATGCGCAAAACAAACTAATCCCTCATGCATGACTCAATATGCCCAAATGATTTTATATGGGATGAGTATATTGCCCCCAGAGGAAAAGAAATCGGCCAGAGAAAAAGCTTTATACTGGTTGAATCTTTCAGCTAGATACGGAAACGAAAATGCTAGACGCCTATTAATCACACTTGAGGAAAACATACCAACCCCGGATCTTTCGATGGAATCTTTGCAAAAAGCAGCAATTTCTATTGCAAGAGATGATCTTGAAGCAATGAAAGAAGCTGAAAGACGGCAGTCTTATTATAATTCACAAATGCTCCAAGAGACTAATCAAGCTAATTTCATTTCAAGCATGAATTACTTTTTCCCAAAAACGGTTAATTGTACAACAAATTCACTAGGCGCATATACTTATACTAACTGTCAATAATCTAACAAAAAAATAATGCAACGGGCCTAGGGATTGATAACTCCTTGCACAAGGCTGTGTATGCTGACAGTAACCCCACAGAATAGCCAAATTCTCAATACAACTAACCACCTAAATAATTTGCCTCACGATGCATTTTGCCGACCACCAAAGAATCATCACGAACAATCTTCAATGCTCTTTTTCGAGGTATGCCACCATCAATAAATGAATCCGCCATTAATCTCTGAAAACTACCGTCATTGAAGTGGCTAGTCTGGCAGGAGCGGTAAGTCAAATTCTCACATTGCCGGCAAGCTATCTTACCAGGATTGACGAAGCTAAAATATAAGTGAGTTTTCTTCTTGCCACAATGCGGACAGAGGAACCACCACCGGATACCACCGAACGGCGGATAAGTGGCGACCAAAGAAATATCTTTTATCTTATCCTTGCCATTAACGGAAAATTGCAATTCAAGGCTGGCATGATCAGGATCACGGGTGTCAACGATCACGGTGCAAATGCCGACCGTATATTTAAAGAAACCATGCAGCCATTGAAGTTCACATTTTTTCGTTGCACCCAAAACCAGCAACTTATCAGCCAACAACTGAGAGATTGAAATTTGTAATGTGTTTTCTGTTCGCTGCTTGGTTGCCATGCATAGAATGTTACCATAAGTAACACGATTGTAAATATGTATGTCTGTGTATGTGTGGAGAGGTAGAGGCCAATAATAAATATTACAGGTGGTGGTTGATCCGCTCCCCCTGCCCACCGTGACCGGGCAGTTTTTTAAGATGAAAAGTTTGCAATAGCCTTGGCTGGCCAGATCAAGTCATGAGAAAGTAGCTTCCATCTCCGATCACTGACCCTATACTGACCCTATTGGGCAATAAAATAAAAAAGCACCCAACCCAAAAGAGCTAAGTGCTTGACTTTATTGGTGCGCCCGGTACGGCTCGAACGTACGACCTACGGATTAGAAGTCCGTTGCTCTATCCTGCTGAGCTACGGGCGCAATTATATTGTGCCAGATCTTATACCAGATTAATTCGAGAAATCAACCCGGTTTTTTGGATATCAGTCAGGTAAACTCTCCTTCATTGACTTGCCGACCTCTTTCCAGACCGGTCCTGTGGCGGTGTCAATAACATTGATTCCCTGCCTGGTGAGCTCATCCCTGGCATTATCGGCGCGTTCCCAATCCTTTGCGCGTCTCGCCTCTTCCCTCTCCCTGATCAACTTATTGATCTCCGGAGTAATCGGGCACTCTTCGAGTTTAAAAATATTTAACACCTTGTCGATGCGCTGTAGTGCTTCGCGTATATACTGCTTCTGATCCCGATCAAGCTGACTGTCACTTAAAATCGGGTTAGTCTTCTTAACAAAATCAAATACAGAGGCCAGGGCTTTAGAAACGTTCAAGTCGTCATCCATGGCAGCAAAAAACCTCGTCTCCATATCGGAAAGATATGATGCGACCTTGGGATGGGGTAGACCTGGCGGCAGACAAAGGAGTTTGCGGACAAACTCATCCAGACGTTTCAGGCTCTTGCGGGCTGAATCCAGTCGGCGAAACGAAAAGTTAATGGGCTTCCGGTAATGGGTATGCAGAAGATAAAAACGCACCTCCCGGGGCGAGTAACCTTTTTCGACAACCGACCGGCAGGTCACAATGTTGTTGAGGTCACGACTCATTTTTTTCCCGTCAACCAGAACCAGCTCGCTATGAATCCAATAGTTGGCCAGCGGTTTGCCGGTAAGAGCCTCGGCAATAGCAATCTCATTTTCATGATGCGGAAAAATCAGATCCCGGCCGCTGGTATGGATATCGACGGTCTCGCCGAGATAGTGCAGAGACATTGCAGCGCATTCAATATGCCAACCCGGTCTGACATTGCCCCATTCTGTCGCATAAAAAATCCCTTTCTTCAGCTCTCCTAAGGTTGAACGTTTGAGCAGGGTAAAATCGACAGGGCTATCTTTCTCGTAGTTATCGAGATCAACAGTTCTACCACTCTGGATCTTCGAGATATCAACACCGGAAAGAGCACCATATTGCAGAAATTTTGAGATATCAAAATAGATGGAGCCATGTTTTTCATAGGCATAGCCTTTCTTGACCAGTTGGGCGGCGATCTGGATCATGGTATCGACATGCTGAGAAGCTCGAGGATACTGGGTCGCCTTTTTCACGCCCAACAACTCAATATCCTTCTCGAACTCGCTTATAAAGCCACTGGTGAACTCACCGATCGATTGGTTGCTCAGTTCGGCTCCCTGGATGGTATTGTCGTCAAGATCAGTAAAATTCATACAATACTGTACCGCATACCCTTTATTTTCCAACACGCGGTATAATATGTCAGCCAGCAGAAATCTGCGACAGTGAGCCAGGTTGGCATATTCATGGGCAGTTGGACCACAGGCGTAAAAGGTCACCTTGTTTTCTGATATTGGTGTAAAAATTTCCTTGCGCTTAGACATGGTATTGTAAAATCTAAGTTGCGGCGTTTTTGGCAGTTTTGGCTCTTCTTTACTGTACAGGGTGGTGCTCAGGTATTTCTCGCCGCCGTCAGGAAAAATTGCGACAATAACGCCAGATTCAATCTGTTCGGCCCGACTGAGAGCCGCGCAGAAGGCAGCTCCGGAACTCATGCCAACAAAAATCCCCTCCTTTTGGGCCAGAAGACGGGCATTTTTAAAAGCCTCTTCATCTGGAACATTGATTATCTGATACGGAAGTTTTTTGTCGAAGATGCCTGGTTTATAAGACTCTTTCATATTCTTAAGGCCCTGAAGTTTATGCCCCAAGAATGGTTCCATGGCGGTAACTCTTACCTCGGGATGGAATTCAGCAAAATAACGGCATAAGCCCATGGCTGTACCTGTGGTGCCAAGCGTAGCCACGACATCCGTAACCAGACCATCAGTCTGTTCCCATATCTCTTTGCCGGTAACAAGGTAATGGGACATCCAGTTGGCATCATTATTAAATTGATCGGTCAGGAGATAGCGATCAGGGTGTTGCCGCGCCATTGCATATGCCTGTTCGATGGCGCCATCTGTGCCACGCTTAGCCGGAGTAAGCAGGATCTCAGCACCGTAAGCAGTCATAATCTTACGCCGTTCAATACTGGCTGACTCAGGCATAACCAGCATGCACCGATACCCTTTCACAGCACACACCATGGCCATGCCGATACCGGTGTTGCCACTGGTTGCCTCAAGAACAATCTTATCTGGAGTAAGTTCGCCGCTCTTCTCAGCGGTATCGATCATATTAAAGGCAATTCTGTCCTTGACCGAACCACCCGGATTAAATGATTCGAGCTTGGCAAAAATTCTAACATTTTTAAAGGGGTTAAGCCGGACGATTGGCACAATCGGCGTCCGACCAATCAAATCTAGAATATTTTTGTAATCCATAGCAAAACACCCCTATTTTTTTACTTATCACTCGAAGCAAAGAACAAAAAAAGCAGGTTACCTCTCCACGAGGAAACCTGCTTTAATTTATAAACAATTTTCTAAAAAATATTAGCTTTCGCTTTCAAGTTTAACGCTGACTGCAATCTTGTAAAGAATAGTTAGAATAAAGAATCCTGTTGCCCAAACACCCAAGGTAATCGCAATCTCCCCTAAGGATGGATAATACTCAGTAATATATTCAAGCGGGTTTGGTACAAATCCACCAAGAACAAGACCAAGGCCTTTATCTATCCATAATCCTAAGAAAAGAAGTCCACAACCGAGCATAACTGTTTTTTCATTATTACGAGTGGCGGGAATAAGCAGGATGGCAACTGAGACGATCTGCAGTATGACTGAAAGTCTCATGAAAGGAACCAGGTTATCAAACCCGTCAATCCCCCAGAACAGGTAGTCGAGGGTGTGTTTATGTCCGGGTATGTTGCTGTAATAAGCCACGAAAAACTCAAGCCCAATGAAAAAGAAATTAATAATAGCGGCATAACCGATAATCGTAATGAGCTTCTGTATTGCTTCATTCCCGACGTCAAATTTGCTCACTCTTTTAATTATTAAGGCGATGAGCAACAAAAGCGATGGACCGGATGCAAAGGCTGATGCGAGGAAGCGTGGGGCCAAAATGGCGGTAAGCCAGAAATGCCTTCCGGGTAAACCACAGTAAAGAAACGCTGTTACAGTATGGATACTGATAGCCCAAGGGATAGATAGATAGATGAATGGCTTGACCCAAGCAGGATAGTGTACACCCTTAAACTCGGAATGCAGAACTACCCAACCAACCAGAACATTTAAAAATAGATATCCGTTTAAGACGATCATGTCCCAGAACAGCATTGAATTCGGGGTTGGGTGTAAAATAACATTCAAAGCCCGCATCGGTTGGCCAAGATCCGCAAGGATAAAAAGTAGACACATAGCTACTGCGGCTATCGCCATAAACTCTCCAAGAATGGTAACGCGGCCAAATGCCTTGAAGTTATGGAGATAGTAAGGCAAAACAACCATCAAACCTCCGGCTGCCACCCCGACCAGGAAGGTGAATTGGGATATGTACAACCCCCAGGAGACATCCCGGCTCATCCCGGTATAGCCTAGACCATAAGCAAATTGTTGTGTATAGCAGATCGCTCCAATCCCCATGATAGAGAGGAGAAAGACCATCCACGTCCAGTATCGGTTATTACCTGCTAGTGCTTTTTCAATCATAACTCTTCACCTTAGATTATGTAAAAGAGGGAAGGTTTCGTTCCGAGTTCTTGCTTCCGCTGGCTGGTGAACGTCGTCTTTAATACCTGCGCAATCTCAGAGTTGCTGTCATTCAAGTTTCCAAATATCAGAGCCTTTGTATCACCGCAGGCTTCAACACATGCGGGCGGCAGGTTTTTATCAACCCGTTCCGCACAGAAATTACATTTTTCAACTACACCGCGCATGCGGGTCGGATAATCCAGATTAAGCTTTTTGATAAACTTCAGATTGCCGCCGGCATCCTTTTCCCGGGGATCTCTCCAGTTGAAGCTTCTGGCTCCGTAAGGACAGGCTGCCATACAGAACCGACAGCCGATACAACGATGGTAGTCCATGATGACATTGCCATTAGGGGCTTTAAAAGTTGCCTGGGTAGGGCAGGCCCTTACACATGGTGGGTTTGCACAATGATTGCACAAGGTCAGGAAAGGCAGGGCATTATGCTCGGCAAAACGGTTTTGTTGCGTAAATAGATGTTCGAAATCCTCAATCCACACCCATTTGACCGCATCTTTTGGATTATTAAATTCAGGTACATTATGTGTAGTATGGCAGGCTTCTATGCACTTTTCTGCAAGGCCTTTGATCTCGCCAAACTTTTTCACATTTATTACCATCCCTAGCTGAACAGCAGTAGAAGCAGCTTCATGGCCCCCACCATGAGCTGCAGGTGCAGCCTGATGTTCGGCTTCGGCAGTAGCTTTTGCCTCACCCTTCAACAACATATTTAATGCCGATGGTATTCCGATCCCAGCAATGGCGGAAACACCAGCAATTTTCAAAAAATCTCTTCTTTTGACATTCATCAGATGGTCTCCTTAGGTAGGAAATGACAATCCCAACAATAAGGGTTTACAGAGGTATATAGATGACATTCATCACAGAATTTCTTTTTGTTGATATGGCATTTCATGCAGCCAAGCATAAGACTTTTATCGTATTCCTTGCCCTGTACCGTAACTTTTGTTCTATTGCCGGTACGAATTACTTCATCACGCCATTCATTAATGAGCACCATATGCGATGAGCGCATATATGCTGTATCCTTGACACATTGTGTTACACCTTGTGGCTTCTCCGGCTTTGGAATATTTCCGGCATTCCCATGGTTGTACCATATGGGGAATGTCATGAATACTATGAAGATAATCAGTCCGGTTATGATTTTTCCACCGTCATACATAGATTTCACCCTTCCCTATTATTAAGAAGCTAACTCCTCGAACCTGAGTCCGGTTTCTCTTTCCTTCTCACCATCCATGACCAATGCATTGCCGACAAGTTCGGAGACCCCGCAAACCGCAACCCCAGGGTTCCAATAATCCATAAGAGCGAGCAAGGTTGCCCGATCGATTGCGCAGACGCAAGAAAGTGTATTCACACCATATTTATCTTTGACATGCTTAACGGCGTTTGCCCTTGGTAAACCGCCTCGCATCCGCAACTCCATGATCTCACCGGTATTAAGTCCAGTACCACTGCCACAGCAGAATGTCTGTTCGCGAATGGTATTAGGAGGCATCTCATGGAATTTATTTACGACATTCTTAAGGATATAGCGCGGCTCCTCAAGCATTCCCATAGCCCTTGAGGGATTACAAGAGTCATGAAAGGTTACAGTCCGATGATCGTTGCGCCGTGCATCAATTTTAAGCTTATTGTTCTTGATAAGATCTGCCGTAAATTCACTTACATGCACCATCTTCGTCGAGGCGGCATTTTCGAATCTGGTACCGGTAATCGGTGAGATCGGTTCTTCAAGAAAGTCAGCCGGTCCATTCATGGTATCCATGTATTGATGAACTACCCGCCACATATGTCCGCATTCACCACCAAGAATCCATTTAACCCCAAGGTGTTTGGCTTCAGCGTACATCTTGCCGTTGATCTTCTTCATCATCTCGTTGGAGGTGAAAAGGCCGAAATTGCCGCCCTCCGAAGCATATGTACTCATCGTGTAATCAAGGCCGATATGTTCAAAGAGAAGCAGATACCCCATCATTGTATATATCCCAGGGTCTGCAAAGAAGTCAGCCGATGGGGTGATAAAGAGTATTTCAGCACCTTTACGATTAAAGGTCGGATTTATTCGAACACCTGTAATGCTTTCAATATCATCCAGCAGATATTCCGTGTTCTCTTTCAAGGTGTGAGGCTGCAGGCCAAGATGATTACCTGTCCGGTTACAATTGGCGAGCGGCTCTAATATCCAGTTAGTATTGACACTCACCAGATGAAGAAGCTCACGACCCATCATGGTAATCTCGGCAGTATCTATGCCGTAAGGACAGAAGACGGAGCAACGCCGACACTCCGTACACTGATAGAAATACATGAACCACTCTTTAAGAACCCCAAAATCCATCTCACGAGCCCCGGCCAGTCTGCCAAGTATCTTGCCGGCAGCCGTAAAATCATGACGATAGATGGAACGCATGAGTTCTGCACGCAGAACCGGCATATTCTTGGGATCCCCAGTGCCAAGAAAGAAATGACACTTGTCTGCACAAGCTCCACAACGGACGCAGCAGTCCATAAATATCTTGAAGGAGCGGAATTTCATCAACCGCTCACGCATTCCCTCCAAGATAATCTGCTTCCAATTTGGATCGAGTTTCCAATCATCGGATTCGACGGTCCATTCACGTGGATTTGGAAAATGGTGATATTCAACCATTTTTGCTTTTGCAGGATAACAATAGTTGCCTGGCTTGAAGATAGCCGGGACGTCCATCCAATCCTTTGTGGGAATGGCACCGGTCATCAGTGAAGGGTCTTTCACTACACTGACACCTAATTGTGCTGCTTTCGGATCTGCCATTTTGCTTTATCCTTCTCTGTAAGTATAAGTATTGATTACTTTTCTGCCGGATCTTCATCAGCAGATGGCGGCAACCCTTTGTCTACTGGAAGGCCTGCTTCAACCATGAACTCGCGGAACTCATCTTCATAATGTGCATAGGAATGCGGCTTAATATTAGGATCGTTCCAGGGATTTTCATGTCGAACCATACGACTGTTATTAGTCATGTTCCGGGTTGGGCTTAAAAAGACACCGCCCAGATGCATGAGCTTGCTGAATGGGAAATAGGCCAGCAACACACATACCAGGAAAAGATGAATGAAAAAGACGGAACTGATGCCCTCTTTAATCGAAGGTGAAAATGTTACCAACCCCATGGTAAGTTGTTTGATGCTGACGATGTCTGCCCGGAGGAAGTAACGCATCAAAATTCCGGTGATGGCGATTCCCATAATTAGAAAGAGCGGAAAATAATCTGCCGGCAACGAGATGTAACGAACCTGCGGCATAATCACCCGACGCAAGAACAAAAAGGTGATGGCCAGGACAAAGATGATATCGGTCTGATAGAGCACCGGCAGACCCACCTGGAAAAAGCCGTCAAGATACTCGGTAACACTGACGAAGAATGGAACAGGCGTGGTAAACAGGCGCAGATGCCGGATCACAATGGTCAGGAAACAGTAGTGGAACAATAAACCGAATAGCCAAAGATACTTGCTCGATCCATAAACCAGCTTGGGGCCATCGTGAATCTCAGTCTTGGTGTTACGGAAGAGTGAGCGGAAAAGGAAAATTTCCAGAATCATCCTGATAACAACACCGCCCCTGGTTGAAGGATTATCGATGCAGTTTTGTGGAATCCAGGACAAGGATTTTTCCTGGCCGCAGGTTGTAGGAATCCTGAACGGCACCGGAGACTTCGCCCAACCAAGAATCTTCGCAACAAAGCCACCCAGAAAAATCAGGAAGGCCACATAGGGTAAAACAACTCCTATTAACGCCTGACCGCCCGGCAGATTGGCGCCGACCAAGGCAATCAGCACAAGCGCTAATACCGCAATGAAGGGATAAAGGATTCTCATGTACCGTTACCTCTCATCATGTTGAACTGTGAATCTTAATGAAACTGTAAAATAGCTGTCACGCTTCACTTGCTGTTTAAACATTTTTTTCTACCTTGGCCTTCTGAGCCAGTTCCCTCCGCATCATGGCGGACGGACACGTCATTCCATCGGCGACCAGATGATTGCCTCTGGAAAGCTCATTAATCCTTACCTTGAAAATCCTTTCCCTGCTTGCCATGTAAAGGTCAAAAACCTTCAGGGCAAGCCGATCAACCTTAGCCGAGAAATCCAACCACTCTTCCACTAGCAAATTGTACTGTTTTTCCTTTTGGCAGAGCTCGAAAACAATCACCTTCAGGTCATAGACAAACCCGATGGCTGCCGAAGGACTAAAATCCTGAACCGCTCGAATTTTGATCAGATGTTCGACATCTGAGGAGAGTTCTGCCAGTCCGTCAGCCTCGCTGCAAAAAGCATTTATTAAATCAGATAAACCTTTGGAGACGCTGGATCCGATAGGATTAGCAAAACGATCTTTCTGCCTGGTCAAGAAATTTGTTGAATCTAACGGATAGGTAGCAAGCACACTATTAATCCACTTATCGAGCACAACCGTTTTATTCTCTATAAGCAGTTCCTGTAAGTGCATAATCCCTATTTCCAGTGCTATTTTGTTTGATGGCAAGTACAGTTTCTGAATAGCCATTCAGAAACATTTGAATAGGTAGCATGTTTAATTTCATTTTTCAACAATAAAAATGAATCCGAAAAAAAAATATTATAAAGACATCCCAAGCAGCGAAATACTTTAGAAAATTAGACTTTTATTATGATAGCATATGATAAAGAGGACGATAACATCCACTATCGCAGGCGGAGAAATGACATGGCTATCAATGAAATCACTAAGATACCCCCCATTCCGCTCGTGGCGGCACCGCACCTGCCCCCAAATACGGCCCGGCCGAGAAGCTCCCCATATTCTGGCGCCAATGCCAGCCCGAAAGCCGTGGTTACCTTGCAGAACCAGAATGCGGCCATGGCCGATGCGGCTTTGCGCAACAAGACCCAGCCGCTCTTCACAACCGTGAACCTCCCTGAAATCGGCAATCCTGATATGCTGGCCGCCCTGCTGACCAGCCCGACCATCCCTAACGTGGTTAATAGTATCAGGAACCAGAATCTGAACTCGGAAATCCTGGCTGCGATTCTCGGCAACGAACCTAATCTGGACCTGGCAAAACTTCTGCAAAATCTGATCCCTAACCTTAACTCAGCTGAAGTGACTGCCACCCAGAAACTGATTGATACTCAGGCGGAGATTAACCGGGTCAGCGAAGGCCTGCTGATCCCGGCCCCCGGACAAGCACCTCTTGCTGCAGAGGTTACGCCGGCAGCGGGAGAAGCGCCAAGGACGACCGCTGCCGCCGTAGTGGCAGCCAAAAACCTGCCGCCAGCAGCCATCGCTCCGGCAGTTACGCCGGTGGTACCTGCTGTCGCTTCAGCTGCGGCAGCCCCTGTCATTGCTGCCTCTACAGTCGCTCCGGCAGCCGTGCAGTTGACGCTTCCGTTTCCAACTCCGGCCGAGGTGGCTGCCAAGAAGGATCTGATTACCAACCCCAACCCCGGCGCCCTGCCGGTTTATCTAGTGAAAGACCCGAATCCGCCGCCGCCGAAAACCCCGGATCCGGAAACGGACATCCTGCCGACTCTGCCCATAACCAGCCTGTTGGGTATTGGAGAATTGGCTTTACGACGGGAGTGGGAACAGGGAAAAACAGGCGCTCCCCAGGGAAGACCACCTAAATCACCCCTGCTGGAGGAGAGAACCATCCATCGGCTTATGGATCAGGTCAATGAGCACCTGATGGCCAGAGGCCTGCCGATGCGCCTTGTACTCGCCAAG
>Ga0208863_1000824_pt1 | contig 24312 bp, 20 predicted proteins | sample RifOxyD3_FD_184040 | JGI IMG/M metagenome (GOLD analysis project Ga0208863, IMG submission 184040) | Soil microbial communities from Rifle, Colorado - Rifle Oxygen_injection D3 (SPAdes) | ecosystem: Environmental > Terrestrial > Deep subsurface > Rock core/Sediment | place: Rifle, Colorado...
TGTTGAAAAAGTAGAATAGGGGAAAGGCGAAGTTCGTATTATTTATGATCCCGGTGGCGGACTTAATGTGCTTTATTTTCCGTTTCCTGCAGGGATCCCTTGTAAATCATATATTTACACACTAATGAATGCCGTAACGAAATGAAATTATACACTTTAAACCAAGGAGAGAAAATGTATTTCATCAAAACCATTGCAAAGACCGTGGCAATCATTACAATTCTATCTGCGGCCATCATTTTTGGGGATGACAGTTGGCAGTATGGTACAAACAAAATATATGATTCGAATACCTCTGGATGCTTGGGCATCGGTACTGCAAGCCCATCATATGCATTAGATATTACAAGAACCACTGCAACGACCACTTCAATTAGAATGACAAACGCCAATACTGGTTCTGCGGGTACAAATTTGCTCTTCATGAGTTATGGTACTGCTGCAGTGCTCACTAAATACGGCAGTGGACATTCTAAGTCAAAGCATTTTGAAATTAGCGGTGGGTCCGGTCCTATGACTTTTTTGACCGGAGCCTCCCCCACAGAGAAAATGAGGCTTTTCGAGAATGGAAATGTCTGCATAGGCGTAGCGGTTGATAATGGATATAAACTGGCTGTAAATGGCACAATACATGCGAAGGAAGTCAAGGTAGACTTGTCAGACTGGAGCGATTTTGTCTTTAACGAAGACTATCATCTGAAACCATTAAATGAGATAGAAGAATTTATTAAAATAAATAAGCACCTACCCGAGATTCCATCTGCTAAAGAGGTGGAAGCCAATGGTGTTGCTCTTGGTGAAATGCAGGCAAAGTTGCTACAAAAAGTCGAAGAGCTTACTCTATATATGATTGAACTTAAAAAGGAAAACGATACAATTAAGAAAAAACTGGCTGAATTGGATCAATAAGCTGTTTTCATCATATAGACTGCAAGACGGAGGGAGATTATGATCATGAAATTGCTAATGATATTTGCTTTCTTTATCTTTCCTTTTAGCATTATTGGTCAAACCTCCATAACACTGGCCAATGATGGCAATTACTATGCAACAAATGCTAACATCGCGATCGCGGATTTGTTCGTCACCCACAAAACTGACTTTGGGCTTGGAATCTATGATATGTTGACAATAAAAAGAGGGTTGATCCATAACGAACATTCGAGTTCATTTAAGTTCCAACAAAAACATAAAGGTATTCCCATCGAGGGCGCAATCGTACATGTGATGGTCAAAGACGATAATGTTGTCAGGGTAAAAGGAAAAATAGTGCGCGGGATGGATATAAATACAATACCCACACTTACTCCTGAAAATGCAATAACTATTTCCATGAACGCAGTACCTGCTGAAAAATATGCATGGGAGGATCCGAAAGAGGAATCCCTGTTGAAAGAGATTAGGAAAGATAAGAATGCCACGTATTACCCAGTGCCTCAATTGGTCATTGCTCCTGTTCATTTGCGTAGTACAATAATACCGGAAAATATGCGTCTTGCATATAAGGTAGATGTTTTTGCAAAGGAACCACCCGCAAGGTATAATGTGTTTTTAGATGCCAATACGGGCGAGATTATGTATAAATTATCGCTGATAAAAAATACTGCTGTGGATGGCACGGTAACAACACTGTATAATGGTACTAAAAATATTAAGGCTACATATAATGGAGGATATTATACCTTAGAAGACGATACGAGGGGAATTGGACAAGAAACAAGTGGCTCTTCAGAGCCTGTAGCAATAATAACAAAACGTAACTTTACCAGCCCATTACCTCCATATCAATGGTATGCACTTTATGGTTATACAGACGACACTTGGGATGGTTACGAAAGCTCGTATGAAAACAACGAGAAAGCAGAAGGCGCAATACATTGGGCTGGTGAAATGACCCTTGATTATTATACACAATATTTGAACAGAAATGGACTGGATAATGATTTAGAATGGTATGAGCCAAATCCTATTGTGTTATGCGTTGGTTTTGACGTTGGGAATGCACATTGGTTGGGTACGTATGCTACTTTCGGCGAATCTTATTCCGTATCAGGTTTTTCAAATTGGTTTGCATCATTAGACGTAGTAGGGCACGAAATAACACATGGGGTTAATGATTGGGAAGCCAATCTTGCCTATGATGGAGAATCTGGAGCCTTAGATGAATCATTTGCTGATATTTTTGGTACAATGGTGGAGTGGTATGGAGAAGGTTCCGCCGATTATACTCTTTTAGAAGATTTTTGCGATCCAAATAAGCTTGTAAAATACTATGATTATTACGGAAAAATAAGAGACATGAGTGATCCTCATTCTTGTGAAACTCCTGACACGTATGGTTCAAATGATCCTTATTGGACGAATCCTGATACTACATGGGACCATGGTGGTGTCCATATTAATAATGGAGTACAGAGTCATTGGTTTTATCTGTTAGCAGAGGGTGGCAGCGGAACAAATGAGAATGGAGCGGCATATTCTGTTTCAGGTATAGGTAAAATAAAGGCAGCTGAGGTCGCTTATATCAATTTGACCGAAGAATTGGAGACCATTTCACAGTATGCAGATGCCCGGGTTGGCGCCATTCAGGCAGCAGAAGACATTTATAATGGATTTTATTCTGCAAGTGGAAATTTCTCATCCACGACTGCAAATAATGTGATTCAAGTGATTAAAGCATGGCATGCGGTTGGCGTGGGTGGATTGGATGAAACCGTGAACGGCATAACTTTTAATTACAATGATGATTGTTTTGCAGGTACCAATCTAAATACACAGAACAGTATTAATATTGAGAGCGGCATAACTGTTGGATTCCATGCAGGCTCTTCCATAACGTTAGGGCCGGGTTTTTGGTCCAAGAATGGATCGACCTTCAGGGCGGAAATTCCATCTGACGGTGGGAGCAAAACCTTCATTGGACACAGCCTCGATAGCCTAAAGAAGAGCACTTCTGCTTATGATAATTCCATATTTGTTCTGAACCAAAATTATCCAAATCCATTCAATCCATCTACAACTATCTCCTTTGTGATTCCAGCCGGGATAGAGTCATCAGCGAAATATCAAACCATGATTGATATCTATGATGCAAATGGAAAGCTAATTAATAAATTGTTCAATAACAGCTTATCGTCTGGTTCTCATTCTGTTGTTTGGGATGGGAAAAACGAAGCTGGACATTCAGTTGCAGGCGGTGTATATATCCTGAAATTCAGGTCTGGTAATTTCACGGCACAAAGAAAAATAGTTTTTATGAAATGAGGAAACAACGTAGGAGTAATTATGCGAACAATTTTAATTGTCTTGTTCTTCTTTGGGATCGGTTCCGCGTATTTGCCTAAACCAGATATGTTTTCTCTCTTAAAAGGTACTTGGCAATATATTGGTGCTTCATTTTTTGTTTATGGCACACCAGACACGGTATCGTACAATTCTAAAATTGAATTCACCGATACTCTCACCGGAGATTCAATCCGTTACTTGACATATTATAATGATTCACTCATTGATACAATAACCGTCCCCTTCCGTCTGGAAAAAACGTATATGCGGGAAGATACTCAGTGGGTGTTAAGAATTATAATTGCATCGACTGACACTACCCTTAGACCACTTACTGGCGGAAGCACATTTATTGATAGTATATCGAATACGGAATTGTTTCTTATTATGGATGCAAAGGACGCAAATGGATATGTATTTAAAAGATCAGCAGTATCAACAGAAAAAAATACATCAACACAAACACTGCCTCTCCTTCTTTACCCCAATCCTCTACAACTGCCATCCAGCATTCAAATCGATTGTGATAGACCCATTTTATCAATGAGAGTTTTCAATATTCAAGGCGCTCAGGTTTCTTTTATCAATGCGCCAAAGAACCGTTTTATGCTGGACATTGGAAATCTAAGCCCTGGCATTTATCTGGTGAAGGCAAAAACAGCGCGGCATATATATTCCAAGAAGCTTGTGATTTTAGAATAACCCAGGAAAAAGAAAATGTATTTCAGCAAAAACATCGCAAAGATTGTGGCAATCATTGCAATTCTATCCACAATTACCATTTTTGGGGATGACAGTTGGCAGTATGGTACAAACAAAATTTACGACTCGAATACCTCTGGATGCATGGGCATAGGTAATTGTAGCCCCAACATATGCATTAGAATGACAAACGCCAATGCTCGTTCTGCGAGTGCAAGTTTTGCCTTCATGAGTTATGGTACTGCTGCGCTGATCACTAAATACGGCAGTGAACATGCTAAATCAAAGAATTTTGAAATCGCCGTTGGGGCCGGGGACATGATCTTCTTAACTGGGGCGGGCGCGGGCACGGTAAAAATGAGAATCTTCGAGAATGGTAGCCTTGGCAATACTGACACCTGTTTTAAGAATGTCTATTGTAGTGGCTTATAGCTTTCTTCGGATAAAGGGAGATTAAAACTATGAAACGTCATTTTTTGTTCTTTTGTATCATACTCTATGTATTATTAACAGTTGCTGCTGTTTTTTACGGGAATGCACAGGCTCAGGATGTTCCATATGCCTTTCCTGTAAAACCTGGAACACCGGAATGGAAAGAGTTCCAGACGCACATTCAAATGATTAACGCCTCACAGGTTCCGGATGCTCAACTAAAGAACATGAGTACAGAAGCGTTGGTCCAGACCTGCATTAACTATCCATTATTTGGGGATTTTTTCGCTTATAATAATTGGCAAATGGGCTTTAAAACGATGGCATCTCATTTCAACGGACTATCGGAATTACTTGACCGTAAAGACCTAAGCCGCGAAGCCCTTTTAGCATATGAATCCATGGACGACCTAGGATCACCACTTGCAAAAAGAGCGTATGAAAAACTACGATATATGTATATCGAAATGCTTCTCGCGCAACCGGGAATAATCGGTGCCCTGGATTCAAGCGACAACATAAGGCTTTTGCGCGAAAGTAATAAAAAGTATTATGCAAGACGCAATAGTCCTTACGATTTCGGTACTTTCAAATTAACCACCGTTTGTTTGTTAATGGGAAGAATAATTAATAATCTTCAAAACCAGAATATTATACAAGCGGGCAATTTAGATGAAAATGAGGTGAAATTTATTGAGGGACCGGGTGTTGCAGATTGGAGCATTATCAATAACATTATAACTGCAGCAGATAAAATACTTAAGTAGGGGGCAGAAAATGAGCGCGCCGAGCGAAATTTATACTGACCAGCTGGTGGAAATCCAGCCTGGGGAAAGGTTAGCCACCACCCCTGAACCGAACTCTGCACCTGGCGAGGTAACTTGCCTTCGTGAAGCCAGAGGGAGGGGATACCAGGCCGCAACGCAAGTGAAGGGATTGAGCCCCGAAATGCCTCATCGTTCCGGAAGCCGACGGTTTTCATTTACACGGAAGGCAGCAATCCTGTATTCGCAAAGGCGAGGATACAGGAATCCGGCGGGGTCTGAGACCGTAGCATGGTATCAAAAGGAAGGTATGGGAACTCGGGAGGCCCGATACGCTCCGAATTGGGTATGTGCTACCAAGCCTAACAAAGGCAAGGTATCACAGATGGCGTATCGGGATTCGGACCAGTTCATAGTAGTGATGAAGCAGGGTAATGCCTGTGGAGCGAAGGGGCTGGCAGGAAAGTCAAGTTCTGGCGGAGCCTCCTTGTCCGTACTTGGAGACGGAACAGCAGGGAACGTTCCGACAGACGTAACTCGTGGTTTTGGCGGGGAGACTTTTCTGAAGAGCCGGATGCGGAAAATCTGCAAGTCCGGTTCTGTGAGGGGGTTTGTAGTGTCTTCCCACGGGCTTTATGCACAAAGGAGGTGGCTATGAGTTCTACTCGACAAAAAATGCTGCTTTTCGCGATCATGCTCTTTGCCATTGTTTCCGGTTCTTTTGCTGCCGGAGCTTTCGTGCTTTCTCCCCAATACCTACATTTAGATCTTTCACCAGTAACCAGCTTGTGCAGGGAAGAACCAGGGCTGAACAATTATTTTTTTGATTTCTCGGACAATCGGTTTCTGATGCAGGGCTTTGCCGCCTATTGGGGATCAAAAAATAACGGCCGCGCTGGTTTTGGCGTGTGGGGCGGATACCGTCAGTACCATAGCAAGCCCTATACGGCAGTGGTACTCGACGATTCTGGCGCTCCAATACTTGATACGGCCAACAACTCTGTGTTGAAACAGGATTCCATCACCCATATGGTTGTCATCCCCGCCTATGCGGGTATCCTGATTGAAAAAAGCGCCACGTTTGGCGCGGTCAATCTCTTTGCCGGCGGTGTTGTTGGCGCCGGAGCGCTTGTGTTGGTAAAATCCATGGAGGAACAATCCGAAGAATCGGCGTTTTATTCCGTTACCACCGTTCAGGACACAAACTGGCAATCCATGCACAATCCCATGCAGGGAAATAAAAGCGACGGCGTTGCTGTTGCGCCCCTCTGGGTGTTTGATGTGCATGCTGGCGCCACCTATTCCTTTGCAAAATGGTTCCACGCGGGCGCCGAAGGCTCGCTGCTTATGCTGTACGCCACTGACGGTTTTGGAGCGCATTCAGCCACCTTTAACTCAATCAATCCAGGCATCAGGCTCAGGATTGTCTTTGGCAACCTGGGATAAACCAATATGTATATTTATTTGAAAGGAATAGGTATGAAAATCCATATTATCTGCGCGCTTCTGCTGGCGGGCGTTGCCTGCCGCGCGGCTGGACAGGAAACTGATACCCTTGCCCCGGCCGGGGCTCCTGAGCCAATAGCGGTCCAGGAAAAGAAACTGACCATGCTGGCTGAAGATATAACCCGATTTATCGACAGCATGCCCAAGCGAATTGACAAGTCCCGCGTCCAGGGTTTTGGCGGCGCTGGCGGATGGACCCCATGCCTCATGGGGGTCAACATCTCCCCTGTGCGCGACTTGTTGAAAAAGGAGCCGCAGCTCCGTGATCTGTCCTTTGGCATGGGAGGCAGGTACGACTACTTTGCCGGTTCGGGCGGCATGGGATACGGCGGCATCGGCAATGGCCTGCGCATTGGCGGCGGCGGATGGCACCTTTCCCACAAATATACCAGCAACCTTTTCGGTGCGGCAAAAGACTCCATAGCTGAGCTGAACGTGACCGTGAATTACGGCGGCTTTCTCTTTGAAAAGGCCCTGGTCAGGGGAAAAATGAATTACGTTGCCGGCGGCATGTTCGGCGGTGGGTCGTACGATGTAACGCGCCGTTTTTATAACGACGCTGAACCTTCGGCATTTTCCGAACCCGGCAAAGACCTGAGCGAAACAGCCACCGCGACCTTTACCGCATTCGAGGTGCATGCTGGTTTCACGTATACAATGACCTGGTGGTTCCATGTGGGCGCTGACGCCAATATCTCCGCTTTTGTTTCAGTAGATGAATTCGGCCCGCTCACCGACAGTTTCAACACGTTTAATGGAGGGATCAGGCTCCGCCTGATCTTCGGCAACCTAGGATAGGCATGTTCGAAACGTTCAAGCAGGGTATTGTGGGCCTTGCGCTCTTTTTCGGAAACTGGATGGGCCCGTCCACGGGTGTGGCTGAGATTAAAATAGAACATGTGAAAAGGATTGAACAGGCGTATCTGGTGTCGTGCAGGATTGATCTGAGCCGCGACAGCAGGCTTGAGCAGCTTGTCGACGCAGGCATCCCGTTGCGCGTTGCACTCGTCGCGCGGCCGGTTCCCGGGGATTCGATCTCTCTGGTACGGACACTCAGGTTCGACGTGGTTGATTACACGTATTCATTCACTGATTCATCGTCGTCCAACACCATGGCATCGAAAAAATTCCCCATGCTGCTCCTTGCTCTCAAGGAATTTTCCCAATGGGAAACGCGCCTGCCGCTCACCACCTCACGCTGCACCTTCGATGCCTCGGTTTTGCCAAGCGCGGTTTCACGGCTGGGCAGAGAACTTGATATGAGTCAGATATGGGACCGTCAGCGGCTCACTATAACCGTTGACATACGAACTCTTGCGGAGAAGTGACGCGCCCATGAAAACACTGTGGAAAAAACTCGAACTCGAATGGAAAATCCTTCTTGCGGCATTGGCATTTTTTCTCGCCTTTGCCATTCCTGTGCAGCATACCATAAGCACACGCATGCTTCCCACGCTGCAACAGGGCGTTGACCCGGAACTTGAAAGCCTGTTGCGCCAGGGCCTTGCCAGGGCCAATCCCAATGAGCAGGCCGCGTGGATCGCGAGCATTGAACGGTTTCGGCAGTGGAACGCGATGATTCCCATCATTGTCGCTGAACAGCAAAGAATAGCGCTCGGCCTTCTGGTCATGGTCTGTTTTGTCTTTGCCGCCTTTGCCCTGTGGACACTTAAACGGATGACGCGGCCGCTCAAGGAACTCGCAATTGCGGCCGACGCTATCGGTAAAGGAAAACGGCCTATTATTGATGATAACGCGGGCGGCGCCCTGGGACGGCTCCAGGAATCCATGAAGGAGATGCAGTACGAGCTCGAGGTACTGCGTGAAAAGTCGATTACCGAAGGTATGGAAAAAGCGTGGCGCGATATTGCCCGCGTCATGGCCCATGAAATTAAAAACCCCCTTACCCCTATCCGGCTTACCCTCGACCGCCTCGAGGAACAGGTGCGCGCTGGAAAACAGATCACGGGAGATGATTTGCTGAAAATGCAGGAGCGGATCGCGTCGCAGGTCGCTCTGCTCGAACGGCTGGTGGGCAATTTCAGCAGCTTTGCAAAAGAACCGGAAGTGAAATTCAAGAAGGTGGCACTGCGTTCTGTTTTATCAAACATTGCCGAGGGCATGCGCCATTCTCTGGCAACATCGTTCAGCGGAGACGCGACAATTGAGGCTGATCCCTATCTGCTCAACCAGATTGCCCTGAACATCTGGAAAAACAGTGTTGAAGCCAATGCCACGGAAATGGCCGTGGTTATTGTCCGTGAGGGCGGGTTTGTCGCAGTGACCATGACCGACAATGGACCAGGGTTGCCACCAGACCGCATGGAAAAAGTGTGGGTGCCCTATGTTACGTATAAACCGGGCGGCACGGGCCTTGGATTACCCGTGGTGAAAAAACTTGTGGAAGCAATGCACGGCCATATTATATTGGAAAACAGCCGGGAACACGGCCTTTCCCTGCGCATGACCTTTCCAGCAATAGAATAAGAGGTGTGAGGACAGCATGAAACACGAAGCGACCATACTTATTGTCGACGATGAAATAGAAATACGCAATTCACTTGCGGAGATTCTCTCCGAAGACGGCTTTCAGACAAAATCAGCGGGGTCCGAGGCAGAGGCGTACGAACACCTGAGGAATGACGCAGATCTGGCAATTGTTGATATTATGCTCGGTGCCGGAAATGGCATGAACGTGCTGCGCCATATCAGTGAAAACCATGCCCATATTCCCGCAATCATGATCACGGGCCACGGCACAGTGTCTTTGGCCGCCGAGGCCTTCAGGCTGGGTGCGCACGATTTTCTGGAAAAACCATTGCGCCTGGTCCAGGTCCGCACCTGCGTACGCAATGCACTTGAAAAAATATCCCTGCGAAAAAGTCTTGCCAAACAGGCGCTCTATACGCGCGAGACCCCGGTCTTTGTTTCGCCAATAATGAAAGAGCTCTACGCAACCGCGGCCAAGCTCGCGCCAATCAAAGCGCCTGTGGTGGTGCTGGGACCTTCGGGTTCGGGAAAAGAGCTGATAGCGCGCTATCTGCACTTTGAGAGTCCACGCGCCCAGGGACCGTTTATCGCAACCAATGCAGCCTCCATGCCCGTCACTCTTGCAGAGGATGAACTCTTTGGCCACGAAAAGGGCGCTTTTACCGGCGCACACGCCCAGCGTGCGGGCCAGATAGAAGAGGCTGACGAAGGCACGCTTTTTCTCGATGAAATCGCTGATATGGACCTGCAGGTGCAGGCAAAACTTCTTCGTGTTATTGAGACCGGCTCACTGACACGCCTGGGCAGTACAAAATCCATTCCAGTCTCTGTCCGTTTTGTATGCGCAACACACAAAAACATCGAGGCGCTTATTAAAGAGGGAAAATTCAGGGAAGATCTATGGTACCGTCTTTCCGCCTTTGTTGTCCAGGTACCGCCGCTGCGCAAGCGTCCCGAGGACATTCCTGGCCTGGCGCTTCATTTTTTAAAAACGACCTGCGCTGAACTCGGCATTCACAAGGAATTTTCTAACGACGCTCTTGCAGCGCTACAAAAGCATGCATTCCCCGGCAATGTGCGAGAACTTAAGCACGCGGTTTCGCGGCTGGTTGTTCTGTGCGACGCAGACACCATAGGTCAGCCTGATGTTGAGGCCATGTTCGAGAGCTCGCAATCGTTGGGAAAAACACGGACAACCGGGTCGTTTTTGATTGACCCTGCGAATGTGGGAAATTTCAATGAAGCGCTAACGGATTTTGAAAAGACGTTTTTGCAAAACGCGCTTGCCGCGTGCAATGGCAATATAACGCTCACTGCACAGAAGATTGGCATGGCGCAGTCGAATTTATCGAGGAAATTGAAAGACTTGGGCCTGCGCTAGATAGGCTTAAGAACCTTACGCTGCCGCTAATCACACTGAAAAATTGATATTGCCCCTCTACATACCCAACGGCCGGGCTATGGGTGTAGTGTGTGGAAACACGCGTCGACCCAATTCGGCATCAAACCGCCGTGGGAGATTACCGATGTGCAAGTCAGCCATCTGGAGAAAAGTGTACGTATCTTTATTGTCATGAACGCTTCGGCAAGCCTGGAATGCCCAGAGTGTCACACGCCGTCGTCGCGGTATAGTACGCCCCGTCGAGAATGGCGCCATCTGAACACGTGCCAGTATCAAACGATTTTGGTTGGGGACATACCCCGTGTTGAATGCCCTGACCATGGGGTTCGGCAGATTTCCGTACCGTGGGCGCTGGACGGCTCTCGTTATACGGCACTCTTTGAGACTTTGGTGATTGATTGGCTGATGGATGCGCCGACCAGTGCGGTATAGCGGATCACATGCGCTTGGGTTGGGATGCCGTGGATGGTATCAAATTGCGTGCGGTCGAGCGTGGTCTGGCGCGACGTGAAACAACGGTTCCGATTAACGTTAGCCCAAGTTCGACAAGTTTAGGGTAAAAACCTCGTAAGTGACGTATTTACGTTGTTATTTTTCAGATTTCTTCACTACAAAACACGTTTTATTAGTCTTTCCGGCAGGTTCAAGCCCAGCCGGTGCAATAGTATTTGCAAGGGTTTATCTGGGCGTGGAACCGTACGGATTTTCATTTCCTTCCCATCAGTAGTGGTGAGAACGACATCGACCATGCAGATTCTTTTCAATTCGTTAAATACCCGCCTGGGCTCATCACCGAGGCCAGCATTTTTACACATCAACCCGAAAGTTTTCCACAAGACAAATGCCAGGAAACATACCAGGACGGTACGACTCTACCAAGGCCCAATAATGATGGTCTTTTCCGCAGACTTTCTTGTTGATGCGACGGAGATACATATACCATAAATATGCATCGTCTTTGTGTCAAGTGCAAGGGGGTATTTCTTCACTACACGGACTTTGAGAAAAACTATGACGAAATTAAAAGACTTGCGTCAGAATAATTTTAAAAATGGGGCGCTATTGTCGAACTTGGGCTAACAGGAAACTCTTCTTCATATCCCAAACTCCTTGAACTGTGAAAAAAATCGGCGATACCTAAACAATGGTCCGCCCGACCCGACAGAGGATCTTACTGACTGACGACGCGATAGTGCTACCAACGCCGACTAAGTCCCGATCTTATTCGTTATTGATGAAAAATAAACAACTAATTGCCAATTTCTTAACAAATTAGATGTGACCTCTGGCGGAAGTTATGGTCATAACCCGGTTCAATGCACCTTATTTCAGCCCCAACCGGACATACTGTTCCGTCGGCGCATCGCTTTCTTTCATCATCTTTTTCAACGCTTCTGTCATGGTGCATTCGATCACATCATCCTTGATCGGCTTCATTTGGTTCGGATCGGTTTTCAAGTCAAATAGTAATGTTCCGTACGGTCGGGTATCAGGATAAGGCGATCCGCCGATCTTATTCGTCGGTATCTTCATCAACGGACAGCCCTTTGTAAAATTGAACTTTGCAAGCCCTTCAGCTCGTTCAAGGCATTCGATATCGAACCGCCGGTTCATATGAGTCGCCATCATTGTGTATTGGTAAAGCGGGTTGTTATCCGGCGTTAACGGCGCTCGCATATAGACATACCGCCCGTCCGTGATATTGACATGCCCTCCATGGATGCCGAAGAGCGCATACTCTCGGACCGATTTATCCGTTGCAATCGTGTCCTTCAACGGCTTTCCCTGCATATCCTTGGGGATTGGGAGATTGAAATACTCGAGGATCGTTGGCGCGAGATCAATTGTCTGCACGAGCGCTGACCGCCGTTCGCTTTTAATGCCGGATCGCGGATCCCAGATCAACAGCGGCGCATGAGCGACCTCGTCGTAGAACGGCATTGAGCATTTCGCCCATTCGTCATGCTCCCCCAACAGCCAGCCATGGTCAGTATTCAAAATGAAGAGCGTATCGTCCCAGAGATTGTATTCGTCCATTTTATCGAGAACGCGACCCAGCATATCATCGCACATCGCGAGCATTGCGGCATAGACCTTGCGGATATGATCGCGCTGTTCCTGAGGAACATTTTGTCGGCCATAGAGCGGCCAGTCCCAATGCGGGCCATTATACTCATGAGGAAACTGATCCAGATAATCTTTCAATGTATAGAACGGCTCATGCGGATCAAATGTTTCGATATGCAGAAACCAGTTGTCTTCGGAATGGTTTTTGTCGATGAACTCGACGCCCGCGTTAACCGTCTTTGCCTGAGGCATATCTTCGAGCGTCTGCATATAGTCGCGATTGACCCAGTCCTGACGCCAGTGTGACGAATTGCTAACTTGGAAGGTCTTTGGGATTACCGGGTCTTTGACATGCCCTTTCCAAGGATCGCCTTCGCGGCCTCTGGAGATTTCCCAGGACTTGTAGCGCGTATGATACGTGCAGCCGCCGTCCTCCCAGTAATGATAATGGTCGGACGTGAGATGCGAGTAAATACCGTTCTTGTGCAGAATTTCCGGCATCGAGTCATCGAACGGCTCAATCGGCCCCCAACTCCGATGCAGAAAATTATACCGCCCGGTATGGAGTTCTCTGCGAGCCGGCATGCAGGGCATACTCCCGACATAGCAGTTGTCAAAAACTGCCGACCGATCCGCGAGCCGCTGGAGATTGGGCATCTTAGTCCAGTCGCAGCCGTACGGCGGCAGAAATCGCCGACAGAGCGTGTCGTACATCATCATGATTGCGCGCATGGGTTATTTCTCCGTAAAGAGATTGAATGCGTTACAATGAAACGTTTCGGGTACGCCCCGATTGCTTCCGGGTGGCACTGATTGCTCGCAATCAGTGCCACGCAGCGACAAGAGACAATCATTAACTGATAAGTATTTTGATTTTTGAGTTCGTGTAGTCTCGCGGTCCTTCACGCATGGCGAATTCCGGCCTGTTCGGCCCGCTTCGCTCTCGCGATGCGAGGCGAGCGAGGCAGGTTGTTCCGGCATTTGATATTACCCCCGCCTCGCGTCGCCGTTTCGGCGAGGCGGGCCCCGGTCTTGGTCTTCCGGGCCGAAAAAATATTGATTCTACGCTGCTTTTAGATAAAATACCCCTTCCCGGTCTCGAAATCAAGAGTAAAAAGAAAAGCTCCGCCATGGCTTTCCGGCCCGCCTAGCCGGCGAGGCTGGCAGGAGCGTTAATTATCGTACGATGGCAGGTTCTCGAAGACGGTATGCTTCGGCAGGCTCAGCATAAATAGTCGGGTAGCGGGTCTTCGAGGGACCGGGGTTTAGCACCCGCCTCGCCGAGAGCGAGCCTGCCTCGCCTTGCGGCGGGCAAGGCGGGTCGAGGCGGGCATATTTCCGGTGGGGGACGGGGTTCAGCCCTCGCCTCGCTTTCGCGAGAGCGAAGCGGGTCTTTCCAGAGCTTGCAGTGCCGTAAAATATGCGGATACGCAGCCTATTTTCGGCAGTTACGCATCTCATCTGGTGCTGTATCTCTGGACTGGGGAGGCTGAGATACTGCAATTGTCTGTCAAAAATAGGCCTTCAGCCTTCGCCATTATTCTTGGTAGTTTTCTCATAAATTCAGCAAGATCCTCCCTTGTGAACTTCCATTCAAAAGGTTTAGCGATTGATTCGAAATACCGTTCGAAATTATAGATGCGCTCCCGCAAGGCTTCAAGCGATTGGAAATCATTCGGAACAAGAGCTTTTCTCTGAAGAATCGAGAAATAAATCTCAATCTGGTTAAGCCAGCTCGCATGGATAGGGCCATGAACAACAATTATCTTCGGATGCTTGCCTTGGCATTCTATGTGCAACCATATTTTCATAGTGACCAGTATCTACTCAAACGAAGGTTTAACACAAAAAACGGCCGAAAAGGCCGATGTGCGGCACCTGGGCAGGCTCTCACTGGCGCGGACGTTTTCACTCACCGTGGTCCTTGCGGGCCTTGCCGTGATAGCGGGTTGGATTTTCCAAATCGGCGTTCTTACGAGCATCTCTCCGTCATGGGTGAGCATGAAATTCACCACGGCCATCGCGTTCGTCTTGAGTGGCATCACACTCTATTTATTGACCAAGGCGCGCACAGGAGAGTTTGATTTGGTTCAAGTGGCGCTCTCCATGATCTCGTTCACATTAGCCCTTCTTATGGGACTCTTCATCTTTTCCGCTTTTTTGAGAGTACACACGGGATTGGAAGACCTCTTTGTCATCGATCCCGGCAGCCCCACGTGCGTGGTCCCCGGCCGGCCGTCCATGCTCACCATGCTCAATTTTATTCTGATTGCCGTTGCCGGCATGCTGGCGGTATTCAATACCGTCAAACTCTCGCGAAAACTCCGGGCCATCGGCATCATCGTCGGGAGCATCGGCCTGATCGCGATTATCGGCTATATTTCCGGTACTCCTGTGTTATTTTATTATATTGCTGGCTTCAATACGGCCATGGCCCTGCATACCGCAGCGTTGTTCGTCCTCCTCGGGATCGGTTTGGCCTGTATATAGAAAGCGACGCATGTCAATACGGTCAAAGCTGACGGTCATCATCCTTGCCCTTGTGTCCATTCCATTGGTCTTTGTGGGGCTTATCACCTTCCATAACTATCAGGACCGCCTCGAGGCCGCCCGCCTTCTCCAACTGCAGGACCTTGCCCGTTTCAAGGCAGAGAGGATCGAGGCGTATTATGAGGGATTGAAGAACGCAATGAAGATGGCGCAAAACTTTTATATCATAAAGAAGTTCCTGCCTCAATTGTTGGAATACGGCCTGGATCCTAGAAATCCGGCCGCTGTCGCTGACCGGGAATGGCTTGACGGGCAGCTCCGGAGCATCCAGAGAATCTTAGAACTGTCCGATATTATGCTGGTGGATACTCACGGAAAAATAGTATATGTCAGCAATCCTGGCCACATCGCGCTAGAGCTGTCCAAGTCGTTCGCGGACATGCAGCCCGCCCTGTTCAATGAGGGTCTGAAGGGACTGCTCATTTCGGACCAGTCGTTGAACCTTGCCCGTGGAAACCGGCCCGAGATGTACGTCGTCGCGCCTGCCTTCGACTTTTCCAACACTCTGTTGGGGATGATCGTCTTTGAACTGGACCTGGGACCTGTCCACCGGCTGCTCCGCGACACCACGGGACTGGGCGCCACGGGCGAGGTCCTGATCGGCAAACGTGACGGCGAAGAGATCGTCTATATGAACCCGGTGCGGCACGATCCTTCCGCGTCGTTCAGGAAACGCGTCATCATAGGCGGAACAGCAGCGATCCCGGTGCAGAATGCGGTGCTGGGCCTGACAGGAGCGGGCCGATCAGTGGATTACCGGGGTGAAAAGGTCATCGCTGCCTGGAGACACATCAATTCCTTGAAATGGGGGCTGGTGGCGAAGATGGACTGCAAAGAGGCCTATGCGAGCATTACGGACCTCAAACGGCTGGTCATATTCATCATCGCGGTCGTGTTCTTCCTGGCGGCGTTCATCATATTCGCCTTTGCCAGGTCCATTTCCCGGCCGATCGAGGCGCTTTCCAGGGGTGCGGAGATAATCGGCCGCGGGGACCTGAATCACAGGATAGGGACCAATCTGAAGGACGAGATAGGCGCGCTTTCGCGCGCGTTCGATACAATGGCGTATAATCTTCAGGCCATCACCGCTTCGCGCGATGAATTAAATAAAGAGGTCGAGGAACGGACACACGCCCAGGCTGCGCTCCAACACAGCGAAGAGGGGCTTAAACAGGTGCAGGAGATCGCCCATCTGGGAAGCTGGGAACTCGACCTTGTGAAGAACAGTCTGACATGGTCCGACGAGGTCTATCGGATTTTCGGGTTGCAGCCCCAGGAATTCAGCGCCACGTACGAGGCCTTTCTTGATGCGATTCACCCCGATGACCGAGCAGCCGTGGACGCGGCCTACTCAAATTCGATTCGTGATGGCAGGGATTCGTATGAGACCGAGCACCGGGTGGTGCGGAAAAACGGCGAAACCCGTTTTGTACACGAACGGTGCCGGCATTTCCGCGACAACGCGGGCACGATCATCAAGTCAGTTGGCATGGTGCACGACATCACCAGGCGCAAACAGGCCGAGGATGCGGTGCGGGAGAGTGAGCAGCGGCTCAGGGCGTTATATGCCTCCATGAACGAAGGCCTGGTCAACCATGAGGTCCTCTATGAGAATGGCGCGGCAGTCGATTACCGCATCCTAGACGTGAATCCCGCCTTTGAGCGCATCACCGGTCTCACGCACGGCGCGTCCGTGGGTAAAAAAGCGTCCGACCTTTATGGAACGGGAAGACCCCCGTACATGGACGTGTACGCTAGGGTGGCTGACGGGGGAGAACCGGAGCATTTTGAGACATACTTTCCCCCCATGGATAAGCATTTCGCCATCTCAGTCTTTTCGCCCGAACGCAGAAGATTCGCCACGGTTTTCACCGACATCACTGAACGCAAACAGAGCGAGGCTGCTCTCCAGCAGAGCGAAAGCAGGTTGAACAGGGCCCAGGAGGTGGGGCACCTTGGCAGCTGGGAACTCGACCACCTCACCAAACGCCTCATCTGGTCCGATGAGGCATACAGGATTTTCGGGTTGCAGCCCGGGGAGGTCGGCACCACGTATGAGGCATTCCTGAATATCGTGTTCCCGGACGACCGCGCTGCCGTGGACGCGGTCTATACCGGGTCCCTGCGCGAGGACGGGGACAACTATGAGATCGAACACCGGATCGTTCGATGGACCACGGGCGAGGTCCGCACGGTCTTTCACCGGTGTGAACATTTCCGCGACTCCACCAATACAGTCATCCGGTCGGTGGGAATGGTTCACGACATCACCGGACAGGCCAGGGCCCGCAAAAAAATCCAGGAACTCAACCAATTCCTGGAGAAACAGATGAACGAACTGGCCCTGGCAAACAAGGAACTGGAGGCCTTTTCCTATTCCGTTTCTCACGACCTTCGCAATCCCCTGAACGCCATCATCACGAACATCGAGGTCCTCTCGATGGAGGCCGGACCGACGTTGGGGACCGACGGCAAGCAGGCCATGGATCACATCAGACAGTCGGTGGACCGCATGGCACGAGTGATCTCGGACCTGATGACGCTGTCGAATATTTCAAGGCGGGCCCTGACGAGTGAAACAGTGAATATGAGCGAAATGGCCCTGGCCTTTTTCCACGAACTGAGGGCCACTGACCAGGGCCGCACGGTCCACATAGACATCCAGCCGGGTCTCACCGTTACCGGAGATCCGGGCCTGCTCAGGATCATGATGGAGAACCTCGTCCGCAATGCATGGAAATTCACTTCCACAAAATCCGAGACGCGCATCGAAATCGGCGTCATGGAACAGAAGGGCAGACACTGCTATTTTATCAGGGACAATGGCGTGGGATTTGATCCCAAAGAATCAGACTCGCTGTTCAAGGCATACCACCGGCTGCACTCGCAAAAGGAATTCAAGGGATCGGGCATTGGCCTTGCCACGGTGAAAAGGATCGTGGACAGGATGGGGGGTTTGGTCTGGGCAGAAAGTGGGAAGGAAAAGGGCGCGACCTTCTATTTTTACTTTTAGCCCAAGTTCGGCAATAGTCCCCCATTTTTTTTGGGTACCTGGGACGGGTTTTTAGGAGGATGTGGTTTCTCGGGTATCATTTTGTGCTGTTTTTCAATGCAAAATATAAAAGGGTCGGGCCATTATTCAGGAATAGATTTCAGAGTCAAATCATTGAAGACCCGGATTATTTTCAAAACGTGGTACGATATATACATAATAATCCAGTGGCCGGGGGGTTTATCAACAGGATAGACGAGGAGAGAGACGAAACCATAACGAGCTATAGATATTTGTCCGGGCAATCAATGGAATATAAATGGCTTGCAAAAGAAGAACTATACAGGCATCTCGGGATTCATAATGCCCAAGACCTTTCACGTGTCGCGTTTGCATTAGGTAATCCGGTGACCATGGAAACATTTGCTATTCTGACGCAGACTGAAAGGAAAAAGATACGAGCCTTAAAATTACTAAAGGCTGCTTGAAAGAGGTACCTGGCACCAAAAACATCCCTGGTACCAAAATGGTGCCAGGCACCGAAAGCGCAGGGAACATGAAAAACACACGAACAGCCGGAGCAGAAGGCGAAGAAAAGGCCGCAACCTTTCTTGCGACCAAAGGATATATCATCAGCGAACGGAACTTCAGGCTTCGGCAGGGCGAAATCGACATTATCGCCCGCGATCCCGAGGGAACCGTGGTGTTTGTTGAAGTGAAAAGCGCCTATGGCATCTCAGCCGGAGACCCTGCCGGATGGGTCAATGGAAAAAAACAGCACCAACTCTACCGCATGGCTGAAATCTATTGCGCTAAAAAGGCGATAACTAATGCTGCGTGCAGGTTTGACGTGGTGGCCGTGAACATGGGGCCTGGTAACGCAGTGGCCGTGAACCACTACGAGAACGCGTTTATTCCGAACCGGGGACCATAGCGTCTTTTTCCAAGAGGAAGCCCTGAAAAAGATGTTTTGTGTCAAGACTTTTCAGAAGCCATATGCAGAAAAGGCATAACTTTTCTGAAGTGCGGTTTTTAAAAACAGCCCCCTCCAACCGATTTGTTTTAATTTTAGCGATATGATCTTTACCGGTCTTATTTTTGATAAATCAATTTCATCATCTTCACTTTATTACACGCCTTCAACTGAAGGATATAAAGACCGGAAGGTAGTTCTTGTCTACCAATCATTTTACCATCCCAGGCAATAGAATGATACCCGGTGTTTTTTTCGCCATTCACCAGTTCCGAAACCACTTGGCCAGTAGCGCTGCATACCTTGATGGTAACAAGGGATTTCTGAGGCAGTGAATACGGTATTATTACGTCTGGATTAAAGGGATTGGGAAAGGCGGGTCCGACAGATACAGTTTCAGGTAATTTATTTCCAGTGTTGAAATTTTGTGTTGTTCCGCTGGTCCTGGCTTTTGCTGAATAACGTTCGTTGTTATAAGTAAAATCAAATGAATAGTTATTTCCATCGCTGGTGTATGAAATCACGTCAAAAGGCCGGGTGTTGTTGCGGTAACCAGCATACCCAGCGTCTAGTACGTCCAAATTTTTTGAGTTTTGGTAATCGAAGTACACAACATCAGTGATTGTACCTGGAATGGTTATTGGATTTCCAGCCAACGCAAAGGTCAGAGTCATGCTATTGCTAAACATATCAATGGTTTGTTGTGACGCCCCAGCGTCTTTCAGCAAGGTTATACCGAGTCCTTTCAAGACATCCTGAGCAGCCATTTCCATGACAATGACACAACCAGCAGGTCCCGTTGGATTGCCGAATAAGGTCGAAGCGCAAAAACCACCTGCGCCAATATAAGTTATAAACCCGCCAGGTCCTATTTGAGATATAGTATTATCAATAACGTCATCGAAAAAGGTTTTATGAAGCTGGTAATCTATTTCCTTTGCTCTATCCAGTATTTCGGGTTTGCCGTAGAAAGGGTCGGTTTGACTGCGTTGGTATTGCTGCAATATATAAAAGTAATTATCCTCATTAACATCACTCGCAGATTGTATGTGAAATAGTGAAGTTACATAATCGTTGCTAACCCAGATAGGGTTCCCGCTGGGATCAAAAAACGTCATATCCGATACTTGAAACCCTAGATTGGCGTTCAGCCTTGGAATGGTCGATTGCGCATAGGCGTTGGTCATAAGATTCATCGAACTCGGGATATTTATCGCAAAATTCAGGTATGTGCAATCATGGCCATATGCAACGAAGAATAACATATTTCTAGAGCAGTGTATATCGCCGGAGGGGACGCTGGTATTGTAGATGAAATTACCAGAAGCATCAGTGGTCTTGGCGGCACAAACTTGTTGAAAAGCATCATGCACGCCGAACATAGTATTTGGAAAAGGGTTCCCGAATTGGTCAAGAACGCGTCCCTTTATCTCAAGATTATCCCCCATATTAATATATGCTGGCAATTGGCCCAGCCATACACTATAGGGCATGAAATAATTTACAGTCACCTCCCTAATTTCAACTTTTGCCGGCATAGGGGGGTTGGGGTTTTCAATAACGTTTATTATAATGGAGTAACATTCATAATTCAGGCAGTCAGAATTTGAACTAGCCGGATAGCCTTGAACAGGGTCATAGACACAACGAGCCCAACTTGAATCGGCAAGAGCCATCCTGAAATTTATCTTAAAAGACCCCCACTGTTTGGGAGTAATATCAGCAATGAGGGTATTGCTCTCGCCTGAGGCCCAACCGGAGTTATCCGCGGCTTCAATCATGCAATAGTCAGCGTATTGGTCTCCTCCTCCAATAGGCCATCCTTCGTTGATTTCACAACAGCCGTAGAAACTATTAATGGTTAAATCGCCGCTTGAACCTGAGGATATGGATATATGCGAGTGATCCTGGCTATTGCTTAGTTGGGGGAATGACATAGTAATGTTATTAAAGGAAGCCGGGCTCATTTCGGTGCCGGTGTTGGAGCATCGAAGCCTGACTTCAAAAGATTCCTGAAGGTTATTTAACATAACAGTGATCGATCCGCCAGGGCCGACAGCTGTATTGTTGACCTGGATGTAAGATACTTCAGGAATAACATTTAAGGATTGAATGGTATAATATATCCGGAAGCTGAAGTAGTCAATCATACCAGTGTCGCCAGTAAATACGTCCTCGACCCGAAAACCCCAATATTGATTAGCGCTTTCACCGTTAAAATAATCAGTCGATCTCCAATTCAGGTAAATATCAGAATCATCCTCTGCGTCGTCGTCGGACCCGCTATCAGTACGCGCACCCTGGCGGTCATATACGAGGTGATCCGCCAAAACGCTTGTTGAACTGGACGAAGACAGGTAGATTTTATAATCCCCGCAATAAAAGTCAGAAGCAGCGCCAGAAGGGGCTACTCTCAGGCGATATTCAACCTTGGTAACAACGGCGCCTGCAGGCGCACATCCATTTTCATTAAAATACCGAGCGCTAAACCCACCGTCAGAAATATGATAATCTCCACTATCGTAAAAGTAGCAGGAGTCAGAAACGGTTCCCATCGCAGCAAAAGTTTTTCCCAAGGCAGGAGATGGCGATTCAGCATTATCAGGTATGGCATTCAAATTAAATCCATGGTCTTTGGTAATAGTCGTCATGGCCGCTGCATGCAATTTTCCTTCAAAACCTGATGCCGGAGCGCTTGAAATTACGCTTGCAATGCCTAACAGCGTACCTATTAAGATCGCATTTTTATTTCTAAGTATAAACTCTCCTAACCGGGGGTTATAAGCGCCTTTGCCCGTTCCAGGACCTCGGCGCCGGTGGTGTCTTTCAGTTTATTCCCCGCAATGTACTCGAAGCGGCCCTTCTGCAAGCAGGCCCACTGTTCCTTTTCACCGTTTTCAAACAGGCCTATAACCGGCCGGTTGAGCAGCACCGCGAGCTGGTAGGTCATTGTGTTGAGCGACACCACCAGGGAACACGAATAGATGAGCGCCGCGGCATGGGCAATCCGTTCCTCTTCGAGCAGCACGATCCGTTTTCCCGCAAAAGAGGCGCCGGGTGCGTCTTTTTTTATTTTTGTCCTCATGACGACCACTTCCGCGCCCGCAATGGACGAGAGGCTCCGGACAAGGTCCTCGGCAAGGGAGTCGGGCATAGACTTTTGGGTTACAGAGGGAGAAAGGTCGATACCGATGAGCAGGCCACCTGTCCGGTATCCCATTTCAACCAGAATACCCTCCATGTCTTTTTCCGTGCTCTTGGGTATGTTCCACCGCACGCGCGAACGGGGAAACCGTACGCCAATGGTACGGAGCAGGGACTCGTACAAGTCTCCTTCGTATATCAGGCACGCTTTGGGTTGCACCGCAAGGTTGATAAATGGAAAAGCTCTGGGGTTGTTGAATCCCATGCGCAAAGGGGCTTTAGACGCTGCCGCAAGATAATAGTTGAGGGGATGCTCGTCGCGGTTGAGCACAATGCAGGCGTCGTATGCTTTTGCCTGGATGGACCCGGTGAGTTCTTTGAACAGGGGATGGTTGTAGAGAAAGGTCCCGGCCGTATAGAAGAAGCCGCCGTCGATATAGGGATTGCTGGTAATAAGGTCTTTGCTGCGTGTTTCGGCCACCACGTCGATGCGCATGTCCGGCTGGTGTTCCTTGAGGGCGATGATGCTCTTCTGGGCAAGAACCAGTTCGTGGGGCTTTTGCGGTAAAATGAGCAGGACAGACCTGAAGCCTTTGATATGGTCGTTGAACGCGGTCTCCCTGCGCAGGGCGGATGCGTTTGACAGCACAGAGAGCATGCGCAGCCTTCCGCTTGCGCCGAGCCAGTTGAGCCAGAAGTATCGTATGCCCCAGGCAATAGGGTTCCGGTTGAAGAACATGGGTGAAAAAATAGCTTATTACAGTGAGGGGGGAAAAGAAGGGAGAGAGGAACGAGGCCTGAGGAACGAGGCCTGAGGAGCGAGGCTGGAGACTGGTTGTCAGGGCGTTGTTCTACAACAGGTGCCTTTATTAGATGAATGACGCCCTTACATCCCCATGGCTCTACACGTACTCGAACCAAAAGGCCTTGACCCCGCAGGGCTGAAGGTCAATCCTGAATTCATGGCCAAAGGCTTCGAACCTGCCTCCGTCCATCATCTCGTGCAGCACAGGTCCCTTACCAGCCCGTTTCCAGGACGCGGTCTCAATGGCAAGTGAATAGGCGTTGGCTGTATCGAGGTTTGCGCAGAGCAGAAAACAGTCTTTCCCTGGCCGCAAGTCCCTGCGTAACGCGGCAATGATTGCGCCGTGGCAATTGTCAACAAACTCAAGATTTCCGGTCTGGTGAAAGAGCGCGTACGACGCGTGCAGGGTATTGATTTTTCCGATAACAGGGCTGAAGCGGCCGGGCTGTTCGATCGCGGGCTTGTTGTATCTGCCGATGAATTCGATTTTACGCGGAAGCCCGTGCTCGTTGCCTTGCACCAGGCCGGTCTGGCCCGTTGACATGAGCGCTGTGGCAAAATAGCGCGGTACTATCGCCTCGGGCTTTCCATACAGCTGCGCGATTGATCCGGTGTCGTGCGTTGCAATGGGCGTGAGAAACCTGATTTGGGAGCTGATGTCATGGAGGTAGGCGAAGTATTTTCTCAGGTCCTTGGCAAAGGGGTGTTCCCACGGATTGGCCAGAAACAGGGCTATGGCTGATTCAGAGGCTGTTTTTATCAGCGTGTTTGAGTCTGAGAAGTACTCAGCCTGCACTACAAGCCCGGGAAAAGAACCATGGAGCCCCTCGAGCAGCGCAGCAATAAACTCCTGGTGGCTGGCATGGAGGTTATCGAGCCGCACCATGCCATGCGAATAGGACGCGTAGGTCGTCCAGAAGCGCGCATAGGCGGACATGTACGCCCAAAGGTCTTTTTTTACCGCGGGCTCGGGATGGTCGTAGTTGATGCGCACCAGGTCGTGCCACTTTATCCAGCTGTTCATGTGCCAGCACCCCGCGCGTAAAAGGCCATTGGCCTCGTTTTTATCAGGCACAATCCATTCGGGCGTTCGCTGGGCCATGACACTCGAGAGGCCGATATGGTTGAGCACCAGGTCGAGGCAAAGGCCAATGCCCTTTTTTTCCGCATCAACCACGAAGTCCTCGAACTGGTCAAGAC
>Ga0208863_1000826_pt1 | contig 24289 bp, 19 predicted proteins | sample RifOxyD3_FD_184040 | JGI IMG/M metagenome (GOLD analysis project Ga0208863, IMG submission 184040) | Soil microbial communities from Rifle, Colorado - Rifle Oxygen_injection D3 (SPAdes) | ecosystem: Environmental > Terrestrial > Deep subsurface > Rock core/Sediment | place: Rifle, Colorado...
CCAAAGAGTAGTATGAATACTTGGCAAAAATTGAAAGAATCAGAACACGCTTTTGCTCCAATTTTGCTCGGGGCTTTCACTTTTTTCTTGCCTTGTGGTTTCACTCAAACTATGCAACTTTTCGCAGTAAGTTCAGGAAGTTTTTGGATCGGTGCTTTGACCCTCGCTTTTTTTGCTTTGGGAACTAGTCCAGTATTATTTAGTATTGGTATGGCAAGTAGCAAGGCTAGTAACAAGAAAAATGTTGTGTTACAAAAAGTTATTGGTTTTATCATTTTAGCTTTTGCTTTTTACACATTGTCATCAGGATTGGCTGTTCGTGGTATTGGTTTGACTGATTTCTTGAAAAATACAAGTTCAAAAAGTAATCCTGTGGTATCTGTTACAAATAGTGAAGGTGTTCAAGTAGTAAAAATGGCAGTGGAATATAGTGGTTATAATCCAGATGTAATAAAAATAAAAGCAGGTGTGCCAGTACGCTGGGAAATAGACGGTAAACAAATTACTGGTTGTACTAGTGATATAGTTGTACCAAATTTAAAAATAAATAAAAAACTTAATTCAGGTTTGAATGTTATTGAATTTACCGCACCAAACAAAGGTACTTTGAATTTTAGTTGTGGTATGGGGATGGTGAGAGGGCGTTTTATAGTTGAATAGTGTTCTTATTAATTTGGGAAGTTTTTAATTTTGCTAAGTTATAATTTTGTTGGATTGTCCCATTGTTCCATTGTCATATTGTGGTTTTTGTCAAAGAATGTTTTGTCAGTGGTTCAATGGAACAATGGGGCAATGTCGTCTTCATCTAATATTTTTTACAAAATCAACTATTTCGCATCAAGCTGCGGATAATTAAACCCCCTCGTCCGCCTTGGGCGGATTAAATAAAATGTTTTTATGAAAAAAGATAATCTCAAAATCGAAGGAATGCACTGTGCCTCGTGTGCGGTCAGCATCGAGCGAAGTCTGCAAAAGCAAGATGGTGTGAAGAGTGCTACGGTCAACTATGCGATGGGTAAAGCATATATTGAATATGATGAAAAAAAAGTGAAAGTTGAAGATATTGATAAAGCTGTCACGAGTGCAGGGGATTACAAAGTTGTAGCTAGTGGAGAAAAAGATAAGACAGAAGACCAAACCAAAAAAAGTTTTCAAAAATTTCTTTGGTCACTAATTTTTACTTTGCCAATGCTTGTTGCGATGTTTTTTTCCATGCCGATGTGGTTTGATTGGGTTTTCTTAGTTTTATCTTTTGTAGTTGTCTTTGTTAGCGGTTTACAATTTCATCTTGGCATGTTGAACCAGCTCAAGCATTTCAAAGCTAATATGGATACACTTGTATCTGTGGGAACTTTGTCAGCCTTTTTTTATAGTGTTTATGCCATGATTGTTTCTGGACATCTTTATTTTGAGACCGCGGCAGTTATTATCACACTTATTTTACTTGGTAAATATTTGGAAGCCAAGAGCAAAGGCCGAGCGTCAGAAGCTATCAAAAAACTTTTTGCTTTGGGTGTGAAGAAAGCTCGTTTGCTTGAAAATAATCAAGAAAAAGAAGTCTCTGTGGAAGATTTGCAAGTTGGAAATATTTTACTTGTCAAAGCAGGGGAGAAGATTCCGCTTGATGCTAAAATTATAGAGGGTAGTACTTCTATTGATGAATCAATGTTGACCGGTGAAAGTGTGGCTGTGGAAAAAAATGTTGGAGACCAAGTTTTTGCTGCTACTATCAATGGCACTGGCGTGATTAAAATACAAGTAACTAAAATTGCTAGTGAAACTATGCTTTCACAAATTATAAAACTGGTAGAACAAGCTCAAAGTAGTAAGGCTCCAATGCAAAAGCTGGTTGACAAAGTCTCTAGTGTTTTTGTACCAAGTGTAATTGTGATTTCTTTACTTACTTTTGCAATTTGGTATTTTGCTTTGGGTTCTGGTTTCGAAGCTAGTATTATCAACGCAGTTGCTGTACTAGTCATTGCTTGTCCTTGTGCTTTGGGTCTAGCTACACCAACTGCTATTATGGTTGGTAGTGGCAAAGGTGCTGAGAGGGGAATCTTGATCAAAGATTCAGAAAGTCTGGAGCTTGCTCATCAGATTCAAGTCGTCATGTTTGATAAGACTGGTACGTTGACAGAAGGTAAACCAGAGATTACCAATATTCAGGTTATAAAAAATGATTTGGAAAAAAAGAATGCTTTGACACTGGCATGTGCCCTAGAAAAACAAAGTGAACATTCACTTGCTTTAGCTTTTACTAAATTTGCTACAGAAAAAAGTCTGACTATCCCAGAAGCTAAAAAAGTTCAAACTGTAAAAGGTAGGGGAATAAAAGGATTAGTAAATAATCAAGAAATATTTTTAGGTAATGCTAAATTTGTTAGCGAAGAAAAAGTTGTTATTAATAAAGAAGCTGAAGAAATATTTGAAAATTATGCGGAAAAAGGTAAAACACCAATTTATCTTTTTGATAAGTCTGAAGTCTTGGCTGTGATTGCTGTGGCTGATATCTTGCGAGGTACTGCCAAAGAGGCAGTGAAGAAATTGCAAGACCAAAATATTGAAGTCTATATGATCACCGGCGACCATCGTAAGACGGCTGAGGCTATTGCCAAGGAATTGGGAATTACCAAAGTTGTGGCTGAAGTTTTACCACAAAACAAGTCAGAAGAAGTGAAGAAACTCCAAGCTCAAAACAAGGTCGTAGCCTTCGTCGGTGACGGTATCAACGATGCGCCTGCGCTCGCACAAGCCGATTTGGGGCTGGCTATGGGTGGTGGTAGTGATATTGCCCTAGAAACAGGAAATATCGTCCTAACCAACAGTAATCCCTTAAAAGTCTATGAAGCTATCAGGCTTTCTAAAAAGACTTTTTCAACTATCAAACAAAACCTCTTTTTCGCCTTTTTTTATAATGTCGTTGCTATTCCGCTGGCTGCTTTGGGATTTTTGAGTCCAATGATTGCGGCTTTGGCTATGAGTCTGAGTAGTGTCTCGGTCGTGGTTAATAGTTTGCGAATTCGAGTAGGACACTGATTACACTGATTATATTGGATTACACTGAATCAAAAAAAACGTAAACCTTACAAGGTTTACGTTTTTTAATCTGTGTAATCTTTTAAAAATCTGTGTAATCAGTGTTTGTTTTAGATAGAATTATTGGCTAATATTAGCTAAGAAAGGGCTATTTACTCTTGACAAAACTGCTTTTTTGTGCTATACTGTTTTATTATTCATAACAAATATCTATATATTTTATGAAAAAATACTTACTTATTTCCACAACTTATATTCTATATGTGCTTCTGTCTGTTTTTATGAAGCCAGGTATGGTAGCGGCTGCTTCTTATCCAGTCGGTACTCTTATCAAAGTAGCTAACAAAGCTGATATCTATTATGTAGGTTCAGATTCTTATAAATACAAAATTCCTGATGAAGCTACTTTTAGAAGTTGGTATAGTGATTTTTCTGGAGTAAAAAATGTTTCTCTTGCTGATTTCAATTTTTACAGAACTGCTAAATACAATGTTACTGTTGAACCTGTCAAACAATTGGTAAAATTTGCTAACAGTACTAAAGTATATTTAGTAGATGCTGGTGCAACTCTTAGATGGATCTCTGATGAAAAAACAGCTCAAACTTATTATGGTAGTGATTGGTACAAAAATATTTTGATATTGCCAAGTAAAGATTTCAATGATTATAAATTTGGTAGTGATTTGAATATCAGTACTAAATTTTCTAAGACTTATGCAGCCGCTTTGAGTACTAGTATTGATGCTGAACTTAGAAATAGAGGTATTATCGCTTCCAAAGTTTCGACTGGTATGGTAGCTGTTGTTGAGCTTGAACCACTTTTGAGATCTCTTACTGAAAATCTTAGTGCTCGTTTACAACCATCTTTCAATACTCGTACTAATAATTATTTCATTAATGCAAAATTTACAGAAACTTCTTTTACTCTAAAACCTTTGGCAACAGATACTGATTTGAATGTTTATGTAAATGGTACGCCTGTAGCTACTTATGCTAGTATCAATTTAGCTTTGTCTATTGGTACAAATAATTATACTATCAAAGTAGTCAATCAAAATGGTACAGAAAATGTTTATACTTTGGAAGTATTACGTGAAGGTCCAAATGAAAACAATTATATTAGAAGTATCTCTGAAAACTTGCGTGATAAATTTACCCCAGGTTTTAAAGCTGAAACTAGAAAATATGATTTGGTAGCTCAGTATGATGAAAGTATTTTGAATCTAAATATTTTAGCTGAAGATACTCTTACTAATATTTATGTAAATGATAAAAAGTTATCTAGTGGTTATAAAGGAACTGCTAGTATCTCACTAAATTATGGTGATAACAAAGTAACTATTAGATCAGTATCACAAAATGGTGCTACTACATATTACGAAATAGCAGTAAAACGTTATCAATATCCAAAATTAGGTGACAATGATTTAGCTTCTTTGAAAACGAACTTTGTTGGTGGTTTTTTTCCAGCTTTTGATTCAAAACATAGTATCTATTTTATTAGTGCAGATGCCGATGTAGAAAGATTCTTGGTAACAGCTAAAGCTAAAAATAGTAAAGCTAGAGTGATTATCGATGGTACCCAAACTACTTCTAAATATGTAACTCTTGATTATGGTGAAAATAATATAAAAGTAGTAGTAGAAATACCGGATGCTCCTGAATTCAATAAAACTTATACTCTCAAAGTATATAGAGAATTGGAATAAGACACTGATTACATTGATTTAAAAAAGATTACACAGATTAAAAAACGTAAACCTTGTAAGGTTTACGTTTTTTTGTAATTCAGTGTAATCCAATATAATCTGTGCAATCATTGTTTTATTTTTTCTTATTTTTCAAAGCTAATTGTCCACAAGCTGCATTGATATCCTGACCAAAAGCGAAACGTTCAGAAACTTTGATACCTGCGCGCATTAAAATATTTTTGAATTTTTTGATATTTTGTGTTAGAGATGGTTTGAATTTTCCAGTTGGATTGTAGCGGATCAGATTGACCATATAAAGTGAAGTATCTTCTCCAAGTAAGCGTATTAATTGTCTAGCATGTTCTTCTCTATCATTGATACCATCCATCATAAGATATTCAAACATGATTTGGCGACCTCTATCATTTTTGTATTCTTCAACAGCGGCCATTACTTTTTCAATGCCAAAACGTTTGTTGATAGGCATCAATTCTGAGCGTAGTGCATCATTTGGAGCATGCAGGGAAATAGCAAGATTTAGTTGCAATGGTTCTTTGGCAAATTTTTTGATACCGGTTACGACGCCACTTGTAGAAACAGAAATATGTCTGGCACCAATATTGAAGGCATCTTTGTCATTTAACAATTTGATAGAAGCCATGACATTGTCATAGTTCATAAATGGTTCACCCATACCCATATAGACGATATTGGTAATGCGAGTATTTTCTTTGTAATTTTTTTTCAAGTATCTACCAAAGAATAAGACTTGTAGAACAATTTCACTAACAGTCAAATTACGACCAAGACCTAGAGTACCTGTGGCACAAAAAACACAACCAACAGGACAACCAACTTGAGAAGAAACACAGACAGTATTACGACCGTCTTTGTGCATCATAAGGACTGTCTCAATTTGAGAGCCATCTTCAAGCAAAATTAGTGCCTTGGTAGTATCAGTTTTATTGGAATCAAAAGCTGTTGATTTTATTTCAAGAGGGCATTCTTCTTTTAGTCTATCGCGAATAGCTTTTGGTAAAGTGGTATTTTCATCCCAATCTTCTATTAAATCAACAAAAACAGCTTGCCAAGCTTGTTTGTAACGAAAGCTTGGTTCACCTTTTAAAACTTCTTTTAATTTGTCTAAGTTCATAAAGTTCATTAATCCTGGATTAAGTTCAGGCTGACGAGATCATCTTACCTTATTTTAGCTTTTTTTTCAAGGTCTTGCTAATTTATATCTTTTTGGTATAATATAAGCATAATTTATTAAAGCCTAATTTAGGGCAAATTAACTAATGTTATATGAAAAAGAATTTATTTTTTTTGGCACTAATTTTTTTATTAGTTGGTGCTGGTTGTGAAGAATCAGGTAAGTTGAGTGATAGTGACAGCAAAGATCTAGAAAAAATTGTCATGGACAATGAATTGTTGGAAGATGAAAGGGGAGAGCAAAATGTAACAAATACAGAAAAAATTGACCTAGATGATTCTACAAAAGAAAAAATAAAAACAGCAGAAAAAAAATCATCAGAAAAAATGGAAATTGAAGATGAAGATGAAGATGAAGATAACGAATTTGAAGATGGTGAAGATGATGATAAAACACCTACTAAAGTAACACCAGCACCTGTTACTCCAAAACCAACTACACCAACTACTCCAGCCACTCCTACTACTCCAACTGTAAAATCTTACACTATGGCAGAAGTAAAAGCTGGTAATAGTGCTCAAAAATGTTGGACAGCTGTAAGTGGTAAAGTATATGATCTTACTCCTGCTTTGACACAACATCCTGGTGGAAAAGCGGCTATTATGTCACTTTGTGGAATTGACGGTACTTCAGCTTTTACTAATCAACATGGTGGACAAAGTAATCCTATGAGTATGTTGAATGGTTTACAAATTGGTATTTTGAAATAAAACGACAACTAAATTCAAATCAAATAAAAAACGTCCAATTATTTTGGACGTTTTGTTTTTGTGGTTTTTACTGTTAATTTTTTGTCAGGAGATTTGTGGAATGGTCTTATTTTTTTTAAAAGTTCATTAACGAAAGCCTCCTTCTTTTCCTTAGGTGTCGTTTTGAAATGTATAATCCCGTTTATAATTGAAGTTTCTTCTTCTACAAGTAATGCTTGAAAGCTGAAAGCTTCTTGTCCTGAAAATTGTTCTATTAGTTCATTTTCTCCTTTTGTATCTTGTTCTTGAAATAGTCTTTGTATAATAACTATTTGTACTAATCTATAGTTTTCATAGAATTCTTTTATTTTTTCGTCATCCAATTTTAATTCAAGTCTTAGTCGTTGTGTTAGAGCGTCATTAGTTTCGATTTCAATAGGGGTAGGCATGTCTGGTTTTATTTCAGTGTGTCTTGTCATTAATTCAGGCATAAGTATTCCTTTATTGATTTATCATTTTTTTCTAAAAAGATAAACTAATTAAAGTTTGTCTTTTTCTAGTTCGGGACTAGGGATTCGAACCCCAATACTCAGGACCAGAACCTGAAGTCCTACCATTAGACGAGTCCCGAATGACGTAAAATTGGCTTACATCTATATACGATTGTTTTTATAATACTTGTCGTATAATGAATGTGAGTTAGTTTTACGTTGGCAATTAGATAATTTATGTATGAATGTTTTCTCAAAACAGTGTTTAAATATTTAGTAGTTGTATTTTTAAGAATTTACTACTAAACCTGTTGCTATTTGTTCTTCTAAGAAAATTGAATTAATAGTTTTTATATCAGACCATTTCCAGCCATGACCTAAAAATACTTTTTCTGAACTTATAGCTCTTTTTTGTCCATTTTCTATCAGATAGATTACTGGGTTATTATCATCTCCCTTTACTAATATTCCTTCTATGAGTTTTTCTTCAGCTGTAGTAGGGGAATAACCATTTTTCACTTCTGCACCATCCATACGTCCATCCCCATCACTGTCTTTTGAGTCTAGCAGAGTACCATATTTAATTTCTTGTTCTTTGTTTAATCCATCTCCATCAATATCAATATTTTTGGAATTTACCAAATTTGGACTGGTAAATATAGCCATAGGTTCTCCTTCTGGAGTTTTGTTGTCTGGCAAGAAATCATGCATGGCATACATTATACTATCATAAGAATAATGTAAGTCAAGACCACGGCGTGTTCCTGGGTCTTGAGTAATAAATTCTTGGGTTTCATCATCATAACCACTTATAACTATGACATGGTAGTCCAAATTTTTTGTACTATAGTAAGGGTTTGGTAGATAGGGTAGATATACTGGTAATATGACAGGGTGACCAACATCTATTTCATGTTTTATTTGTGCTATTGTTGGGTTTTTCACTATTGTGCTTTCCCAAGAAAAATAATTGTCTATAAGGTAAGCATTTTGATTTGAGTTGGTATCTTCGTTGAAACCAAAGTATTTGTCTTCTATGTCTACTATTTTTAATATTGTAGGTGCTGCATCTTCAGCGACTATATTTCTTTCTGGATAATTGTGATAGAAAGCATTGATCATAGTGATACTAGTCTCTTCGCAAGCATTATCCCAAGGTGGTATCCATTCTTTGTAAGGACTTTGTGTTGTGAAAGGAACTTCTAGATTAGTTTCTGCTAGGGTTATATTTGTCGAAAGAAAAAATAAAGTGATAGCTATAGTATAGAATATTGTTTTTTTCATAATTATTTATTTAGTTTAATATCTGTCCACCTAAAGCGGTAGCTAAATTGTTTAATTGATTATTGTTTGCTTCTATTTTTTTCTCGCCTGTAATTTCTGTTATTTCTATACGTATTTGGCTACCCAAAATAGTATTAAAAATATTTTCTATTTTTTGTTTGGTAACATTTTCTGATAATTTTTCTTTATGAAAAGAATATTCTACAGATAATGTTATAACATTATTTTGTACATTTTGTATTTTGGCCATTTTTAATATAAAAGTCATAGAAGGAGCTTCTATTTCTAAGGCTTTTATAATATTTGACCAATTATTTTCTACTTGTTCTTTGCTGACAGGTGCATTATTTGCTGGTGTATTTAAAACAGGTTCTATTATTTCTTTTTTTGTTTCGGGAGCAGTTTCTGTTGTTATTTCTATATTTTCTTCTTTTTTAGGTTCAATAGTTTCTGTTTGTTGTATTGTATTTTCTACTACTAATTCTATTTTCTTAGGTTCAACTTGTTTATTTTCATTTTTTACTTGAACAAGACTTTCATCTTTGGTAGTTGTTTTATTATCTTGGTTACACCATTCTATTGCCAGCATTTCCAAAGGTAATTGTGGTAGTACAGAATTTTTTACTTCGCCATCTCTTTTTATAGCTAAATCTAAAAGTTTTATAATTTCAATTTCGGATAGTAATGTTTTCAATTCTTGAATTTTTTCTTTATTTTCTTTGTTTAGGTCTAATTCATGTTCTGCTAAGTCCATATCAACTCCAGCAATCATGAGAACTCTCAAAAATTCTATGAAATCATGAGAAAAGTAGATAATATTCAAACCTTCATTATCTAGTTTGTTCAAAAAATTCAAAGCTTCTTTTTGTTGTTTGTTAGCTAGATATTTTGCGAACTCTAATTGTAGTTCAATACTGGCGCTTGGTAAAACTAAAGAAGCTATTTCCTCTGTTATTTTTTTTGCTCCACTAGCCATTAGTTGCTCAAGCAAACTAATGCCATCACGTAAGCAGCCTTCACTTTTTCTGGCTACTCGAAGTAAAACATTTTCTTCAATTTTTACACCTTCTTTTTCGGCAATGTTTTTTAGACTTTGAGACATCTCTTTTGATGGTACTTTACTAAAAGTATATCGTTGGCAACGAGAGATTATTGTAGCTGGCAATTTTTGAGGGTCAGTAGTTGCCAATATGAAGACAACATAATTAGGCGGTTCTTCAAGTGTTTTTAGCAAGGCGTTGAAAGCAGCTGTGGACAACATATGCACCTCATCTATGATGAAAATCTTGAGTTTTGAGGTAGTTGGTTTGAATTGAGAATTCTCTATAATATTTTGTCTAACATTGTCTACGCCTGTATGACTAGCAGCATCTATTTCAATAACATCAATAGAGGTAGAGTTGGTTATTTCCTGACAAGATTGACAATTGTTACAAGGTTCGGCTGTAAACTCTTTTTTGTCTTTACAGTTCAAAGATTTGGCTAAAATACGGGCTGTTGTGGTTTTGCCAACACCACGAGGTCCTGTAAAAAGATAGGCATGAGAGACTTTGTCAGTTGTTATTTGGTTGATCAAAGTTTTTATAATATGTTCTTGATCTATTACATCTGAGAAGGTCTGTGGTCTGTATTTGTGGTATAAAGCCATAGGTGCTTTTGGTTATTTTGGTGTGGATTATTTATTTTTTTAGTTAGTCTATTATAGCTTATTTTTTGTCTGCTGTAAATTTTTTTGAATCGGGGACTTGCTTCCTTAGAAGGGAAGTGCTATAATGTACTACGTAATTAAGTAATTTATTATTAACATAAATATTATGCCTAGGAAAGTAAACCCAGCATTGCTTAAACCACTTAACCTTTCTCCAGAATTGGAAGCAGTGGTCGGACCTGGTCCAATGCCTCGTTCACAAGTTGTAAAAAAACTTTGGGAATATATCAAAGAAAAAAATCTTCAAAATCCTGCTAACAAAAGAAACATCTTCGCTGATGATTTGTTAATGCCTTTGTTTGGTAAAAAGGAAGTAACTATGTTTGAAATGACAAAACTTGTTTCACCACATATTACTGATCCAGATAAAAAAGTAGCTTAAACATTTAAAAACAAAAGACATCCAGTAGTGGGTGTCTTTTGTTTTTGTATATTTTTTAAAGAACTTCGAGATTGGAGTTGTTTCTTGTACGTTTTAGTTTTAAATTGCTGATATATTTACGGAGTGGAGTTTCTAGGTAGTGATAACTTAGACCAGATAGAATGAGTAAGACAAACAAAGGAATATAAAAATTTAGAGTGTTATTATTTATAGCAAAATGAGACATTATTTTTCGGGTAAATAAAAAAATAGGAATTTGAAGAATATAAACACCATAGCTAATATCACCTAAGAAAATAAGACTTTTGTGATTAAAGATTTTTTTTATCAGGCCTGTCGTCAGTGAAATAAGTAAAATAAGAGGTACAAATATTATAGCGAGTAGTCCATTGTGATAATTGAGATTAAAAGGATAAAGAATAGCTAGATAAAGTAGTATGGTTAAAATTAAGATATAAAAGTCATAATTTTTTTGTTTATTTATTAATTTTTTTACAAACCATAAACCTGCCAAGTTGCCAAGTAGAAATTCGTTCAAGTGGAGTAAAGGGAAATAAAAAATAAATTCATGACTATTTGAAGGAAAACCTGTATAAAATTTTGAATACAAAAACCAGTTTAAAAATATTTGGCTAACTAGCCATAAGGCTATAATTGGTAAGATTAGTTTTTTGTAGTTAACTTTTTGATATATTTTGTTATAAAGTAATGGGAATATTGAGTAAAAGAATAACTCTATAACCAGTGTCCAAGCAGCTGCATTGAGCTCTGTAGCGTGTCCAGGTAGCCAAGCTTGCAATAGAAGTAGTGAAATGAATAAAGAAGGCCAATTGATATATTTGTCTATAAAAACAAAATATACAAATGTAGCTATTATTGCTAAAAAATAAATAGGGTAAATACGGGCTAATCTTTTTTGGTAATAATGTAATACATTGATTTCTTTTTCTTTGCTGTAAGCTATTATCATGATAAAACCAGACAATAAAAAGAAGTAGCTAACACCTATATCAGCTTGTTTGAAAAAAGATAATAATGAAGAAAAATTGAAAGGAAAAACATCTTTACCATAATGAAAAATCACTATAGATATAGCGGCGATAAATCTAGTAAAGGTAATCTGATTGAGTTTCATTGTTTTATTTGCTAATAACATTTTCCATAGCACACCAATCACAATCATTTTCTTGTGGGATAAGTACTACGGCTTCATCATTTGGTTTGCCTTTGTAAAAAGTGACAGAAGCTGTTAGAACTTTGTATTTTTTATTTTCATGAAGGACATTCCAGAGTTGTCTTTCTTCATCAAATGATAAAATGCCAATGATTCTCTTACGAGAGATGGGACCTATTTGTTTGTAGATAAAGCGTCCATTTGGTGCAAAAGTAAGTTTCATGATATCACCTTCGACTAATTTGGATTTACTAGCATAATTTGGTGGAACAACGTATTCTTTGCTATCACTTCCAATCATTTTTTCACCATTGAAAACTCCTTCTAAAAAATTATCAGTGGATTCTATATTGGTATCAATAAACATTGTATCAAAAACAAGAGGTTTTGATACTGAAATAGGGGATGATAATGTAATTTTTTTTGATATAATATTTTCTTCAAATAAAGATAAAATATCATCAATTTGTTTTTTTAGACTGTTTAAGGAAATTTTTATATTTTCTATATCAAGATTTTTTTCAGTTGTTTTTATTTCTTCTTGATGTTCTCCAAAGATATCATCCTCTTGTACAATTGGTCTTACAGGTGTAAGGTTATTTATTTTTGTGATTGAGTTATCATCAAAAAGATCAGACATGTGGGTTGTCATGATATTGGAAAATTGGTCCATAGTTTTTTGTGTTTATGTTGGATTATTTTGGTTGGATACGAAATACGAAAGTTACGAAATTACGAAATTTTCGTATATTCGTACTTTTTGTATTTCGTATCCAGTTTGTTGTAAATTTGTTTGTTTTGTATTTTTTAATGTACTTTTTAGAGAGTAGCTTCTATCATATCGTCTTTGCTTTCACTTACACCTTGATCTAGTTTTGTTCTTTCCATGATTTCTGCTTCAGTAATACTTCTTTCACGTCCATATTTGAGACGAGAAAGTTGTTTGATAGCTTCAGCCATTTTTAGGTTGCCATCTTTTGGTGGATAGATGGACATATTGAAAGGTTTTGTTGGTTCATTATCAATGATTATCTTGGTGTTGGCTGTGAATTTTTCTACATTCATCAAGTCATAAGGTCCGAAAACTGGGGCCATTTCTTTGGCTAGGATATCCGCGTCGTCAGGACCTATACGATATAGACACATACTACCGACGTTACCAAGCACAGCATCTTTGATTTCAGCCTTTCCTTTGTCGTCTACAAGCTGATTTAGGTATTGATGAGCAATAATCAAGTCTAGACGATATTTACGGGCTTCAGATAAGATTGTAGCGATAGAATCAGTAATAAAGTTTTGAAACTCATCGATGTATAAATAGAAATCTTTACGTTCACTTTCTGGTAAGTCAGCTCTTCCCATAGCAGCCATTTGTAATTTGGAAACGATTATCAAGCCTATTAGTTTGGCATTGATTTCTCCAGTCTTACCTTTGGCAAGATTTACTATCAATATTTTTTGTTTGTCCATTATTTCGCGGACATTGAAACCAGATTTTTGTTGACCCATGATGTTGCGCATCATGTCATTTTCGACGAAACGTCCAACTTTGGAAATAAGATAACCAAGCATTTCTGATTTGTGAAAATCACTTGTCTTGGCCATTTCTTTTTCCCAAAAAGCACGCACCACTGGATCTTTTAATTTTTTCAAATATATTTTGACATAATCATCATCAGTAAACATGCGAGGAATGTCAATAATTGTTCCAGGATTTTCGATATCAGCCATTAGTGTCAACATGACATTACGCATTTGATGCTCGAACATCGGACCAATCATTTCTGGTGGAAAAAGTTTGTAAAAAATACTAATCATTTCTTGGACTACAAAATCTTTTTCATCTTCAGTACGAGCTTCAAGCATGTTGAGACCAATTGGATATTCAAAATCGGAAGGATTGAAAATAACAACATCATCAGCACGTTCCTTTGGTATATGAGATAAGACATATTCAGCGAAGTCACCATGAGGATCGACAACAGCAACACCTTTACCATCTATAATGTCTTGTACAGCCATGTTTTCAATCAAAACAGATTTACCACTACCAGATTTACCAACAACATAAAGATGTCTACGTCTGTCAGCATCTTTTAGGCGAACTTGATAATCATTGCCACGGTAAGGAATATGTCCCATTAAAATACCTTCTTTTGGTAGATTTGGTGGAGGAGGTGCTTTTCTGGCGCCGAGCCATTTGATATTTGGTGTTTCTGTAGAATGAAGAGGTAGGTGCCACAAACCAGCCATTTCCTCGGTATTTAATAAAATTCGTTTTTTTTCATTGAAACTACGATGTATAAAATCACTGATAATAGTTTTTTGGTTGCGTGGAACTTGAGCTTTTAAAGAATTGCCGTAACGATAAAGATTGTATTGTCCAAATGAACCTATAATATTATCTAAATTCATTTTTGCCAGTTCTTGATTGTCTGAACTACTAATTATTCTAATAGTAACATCCATACCACCTTTGGATAGTTTTTCTTCAATACCTTTCATCATTTCTTCTTCCATGCCGGATGATTGGTATTTGTTATCAAGTGTTTTATCTTTTGACAGATTTGCCTGGTCTTTTAAACCTGCTCCAATAAAGCTCATAACTTTGCCAAATGTTGTTTTTCTTGCTACATTTTCAAATTTTTTACCTTTTTTTACTTCGCGTACTATGTATATACCTTTTCTTCGCCATTTTTTATGAGCAGAGCGTACAACAAATTGAATACTGGCTGAACTATTTTGTTCATGGATTCGTGCTAAGACGTTCAAAATTGCAGACATAGGATCAGAATCCATTTTTTTGTAAGTTTTAAAAGGGAAAGCCGGATTGTTTGTGGCTGTAATGTAACTTCCAATAATAGAACTTTTTTCTGAAAAAATATTGTAATCAGTAATTTCTTCAATTTGTGCATAAGGATATTGAGCGTTGATTTGTTGTTCTATAAAAGATTTCATTTTTATGGGAATAGAAACATAAAAATTTATAAGATTATTGTGTATAACTATTTCAAAAGAAAAGTTATCATTACGTCCTTTGAACCAATGTAAAATTCCTCTTTGGGCTTTTTGACTAGCTAAAGAAGCAAAAATAGTCTCGGTAATTCCAATTTCTTCTTTTATTTGGTCTAGTCTGTCTTCATTATTGTTATTATTGCTGGCGCCTTCAGTTTTTTTCTCTTTTGGTACCATTATATGGAGAAGAGTATTATTGAAAGTGTGTCGTGTTTTGTAAGCTGCTCGTGTAAAAGAACGGATTATAAAAAAAATACCTAAAAATAACAATGGAAAGCTAGCTACAATGACAATGTTTAGTAATGAAGAATTGTTTGTGCTTGTAATATTTTGATTGGTATTACCAAGAGTTACAAATTGAAGAACAAGAAAATACATAAAGTTATTTATTGTTTGTAAATTTGTTTAGGCTTATTATTTTGTCAGCTTTTATCTTTGCTTCTTGCTCTAAGAAAAATTTGTTTATCCCAGGCAAAAACTTGAGCCATTCAAATAATAATTTAAAAATTTCTTTTATTTTTACATGAGTTTTTTTGAGAACTTGGCGTATTTTCCAAGCAGTTTGTTCTCCTTTTATTTTGAATTCTTGTTGTTGTAGAGGAGTTAGTTCTTTGTAAGCATCTTCAAGTCCATCTTCCATTACTTTTTCAATACGTAGAGTTATTTCATCTTTGACAATAGGAATTTGGGTATTTTTCTTTTTACTTTGTTTTAGTTTCTTTTTTAAAGTTTGAATTCTGGTATCTAGGTTTTGTTCTATTTCTACATGAGTTTCTGGATTTTGTTTTGCTTGTTCTATATTTTTTTGTTCAGGTATTTGTTCGTTTATTTCCGTTTTTGTAGTCTCTGGTTGAAAACCAACATAGTCAGGTTGTGTTTCCTGACTTGAAATATTATTTTGAGATTCTTGTGTGTTATTTAAGAAGTTTGGTTCGAAATTTTTTTCTTCTAAAGAATTTTTTTTGTTGTCTGGCGCCATATATAAATTTCCTAATTTTTTTTATGTAGATATTATAGCAAAAAAAACAAAAAAGAGCTATTTTATAAACAGCTCTTTTGTATAACTTGTGATTAACTTTAGATTTTATCCACTTTTTGTCCCTCAGCAGTATCCTCAAGTGTATAACCTAAGGCTTTTATAACATCACGAAGTCTGTCACTTTCTGACCAATTTTTGTTTTCACGAGCTTTTTGACGTTCATTTATAAGTTTTTGAATATCATCTGAAACTTCAACTTTTTTTTCTTTCACTTTATCTAAGTCTAATCCTAATACTTTGTCAAATTGCAAAATAGTTTCATAATCAATTTCTTCGTTTTTCAAAGCATCAAATATTAATGCCAATGAACCAGGCATATCTAAGTCATTATTTATTTTTTCTAAGAATTTTTCTTGTAATTTTGTAGTATCAATTTTTTTGCTTTCATTTTTCAATTTCAAAATTTTGCTTCTCAAATTTTCCAAACCAGTCTGAGCTGCTTCAAGAGCTTCAAAAGAAAAGCATAGTTGTTTGCGATAGTTAGTTTGAAGTAAGAAAAAACGATAGGCGAGTGGGTCTATTCCTTGCTCTTTTAATTTTTGTAGAGTGGTGAAATTGTCATTAGATTTACCCATTTTTTCATTATTTTTGAGTACAATAAATTCATTGTGCATCCAATAATTGACCCAAGGATGTTCACCAAAAGCAGCTTCTGATTGGGCAATTTCGTTGGTGTGATGTACTGGTATATGATCTATGCCACCACAGTGAATATCAAAATGTTGACCTAAATATTTGCTACTCATAGCACTACATTCTATATGCCAGCCTGGAAAACCCATTCTACCAAAAGCTTCCCATTCCATTTGTCTTTTTTCTTCCGGTTTAGAAAACTTCCAAAGAGCAAAATCATGAGAATTTTTCTTTTCACCAATTTCTACTCTGGAACCAGCTTCTAATTCTTGATTTTGCAAATTCGCCATTTCTCCATAAGCAGGGAATTTTGTGGTATCAAAATAAATACCATCACTTGTTTCGTAAGTAAAGCCTTTGTCTATCAGAGTTTGTACTAGTTCAATTTGTTCAGGAATATTGTCTGTTGCTTTGCACCAAGTGGTAGGGGATTCAATGTTTAGTTCTTTGAGATTTTTTTGGAAAGCTTGGGTGTAAAATTCAGCAATTTCCCAAGCAGTCTTGCCTTCACGTTTGGATCCTTTTTCCATTTTATCTTCGCCATTGTCGCCATCATCTGTAAGATGTCCGACATCTGTAATATTCATTACATGATTTACTTCATAATCATTGTATTGCAAAACACGTTTCAAAATATCTTCAAAAATATAACTACGCAAATTACCAATATGAGCATAATGATAAACAGTCGGACCGCAAGTATAGAGACCAACTTTTTTGTCAGTAATAGGTTTGAATTCTTCTAGTTTGTGAGTGAGTGTGTTGTAGAGGTGTAACATAGGATTGAAAGGCTGGAAACCTGCCTGCCGGCAGGCAGGAGCCAGAAATGCCGGAAAGGCTTAAAATATTATAATAGTGATCTAATTATAATCTAGTAAAAGTTTTTTGTAAATAAAAAAAACCTATTGTAGGCATTTTTTGTTTAGAGAGATTGTTGGAGGCCGAATCGAGTCTCATCCTATAAGGGAGAGTTAAACGATTGGGCCACCGAGTGAAGGAAAATGAGCCGCCAGACCGTAGGACAGGGAGGCCACTAGGGTTTGGCGGCTCAAGGGCCGTCGGGGGAAGTCTCATTTTTCCTTTTTTTAACTTGCAGATAATAAACCATATCTTGGCTTATTTGTCAAGTATTTTTGTATAAATAAAAAAATCCTCTAGTTTAGAGGAATTGAAATTGTGTGATTGTGGGTGCGTTTGGTCTCAAGTCTCAATTTTCCAAAAGGAAAAGAGTCTCAAGACCAAACGCTTTTGTGTAAGTAAAGACTAACGATTTTTTTCAACAGCCTCCCTGCTTAGTGGCGCAATTGAAAGAAAATCGTTAGTCTCATGTATTAAATGAACCATATATTAGTTGTGTTGTCAATTTTTTGTTGACTTTTTTTTATAATTTGGTATACCTTATATTGTCTCAAACATCTTGTAGTGTTTTTCACATCCCCCAATGTGAAAACTCTAGATGTTTTTTCACGGACTTGCAAAAGTTAGTGAAAAGTCACTATGTGTGGGGGTGATTGAGACGTCTTATCTTGAGGGGTGGTGTTTTCACAACACACCCCTTACTTCATTATTTTTATATATTTGCTTTTTTGCTTAATTTTGCGTATAATTTATTCATGACTTATTTGAATAACTTATTTTAAATAAAAATATGAAAATACTTTTACGTTGGCTTTTGAATGCTGGATCTTTACTGCTTATAGCTAATTATTTGCCAGGTATGGAACTGGGAGGTTGGTATTCAGCTTTAATTACTGTTATAGTTTTGGGTCTTATCAATGCACTCATTAGACCAATCATTTTCATTCTTTCTTTGCCTGTAAATATTTTGACTTTGGGACTTTTTACTTTTGTTATCAATGCTCTTATGTTTTGGTTTGCAGCAAGTATTGTCAAAGGTTTCAGTGTAGAAAATTTTAGTACGGCACTATTTGCTTCAATCTTATTTTCAATATTGAGTTTTGCTATTAGTCTGTTACTCAAAAAAGAAAATTAATTTTTCATGCAACTCACCCCTAACCCCTCTCTTGTAAAGAGAGGGGAAATTGTGTAAAAAATTTTGTTATGGATTCACAATTACAAGAAATAAAAAAGAGATGTAGAATATTGCGAATCAATCAAACTAGTTCTGAAGGTGTGTTGTGGAATTATTTGCGTAATCGAAGATTTTATAATTTGAAATTTTATCGTCAGTATCCTATAAAATTTATTTTTGATAAGAAAATAAATTATTTTATTGCAGATTTTTATTGTCATGAGAAAAAATTAATTATAGAAGTAGATGGAGGTATTCATGAATTTCAAAAAGAATATGATAATATACGTGAAAACGTTTTGAGAGGTCTAGGTATACAAATTATAAGATTTCGTAATGAAGAAGTAGAGAAAAATATCAATCAAATTTTATTACTTTTGAAAAATATAATTTAAATAAAAAATACTTTACTCTATGTTCCTCTCCCTTTTTAAGGGAGGGGTTAGGGGAGAGTTTAACTTAATTTATGAAAAACAACCTAAAAATAATTTCAGTAGGAGGCTCTATCATTATTCCAAAAACTGGTTTTGATATTAATTTTCTCAAAAAATTTCGCCAGATGATTTTGGACGAAGTCAAAAAAGGACAAAAATTTATTTTGATTATTGGTGGTGGAAGTACCGCTAGAGTTTATCAAGATGCTTTGAAAGAAACTGTAAAACTGAAAGATGTGGACTTGGACTGGATGGGAATTGGTGCGACAATTATCAATGCTAATTTTGTGAGACTAATGTTTGGCGAATTTGCTTACAAAGAAGTGGTGACTAATCCAACAAAAAAAATAAAAAGTAAACAAGCAATCATTGTGGCAGCTGGTTACAAACCTGGTTGTAGTACTGATTATGACGCTGTACTATTTGCCAAGACTTATGGTGCTAAGGAAATGTTGAACTTGTCAAATATTGAATATGTTTATGACAAAGATCCTAAAAAATTTCCTGATGCTAAAATAATTGAGAATATTGATTGGAAAACATTTCGCAAAGAAATAGTGGGAGATATTTGGCAACCTGGCAAAAGTGCACCTTTTGATCCTGTAGCAAGTAAAGCTGCTGAAAAGTTGAAGCTAAAAGTAAGTATTTTGCAAGGTACAAATTTGTTGGAAGTACAAAAAGCTTTGGGAGGAAAGAAATTCAAGGGAACACAAATTTCAGACATAAATTGACATGAATATCAAAGGACAGCTTAAAAAGGGCTGTCTTTTTTTGGATCCTGCAGTTTTTTTTTCAATCTGTAGTTTGTAAATTGTACTTCAAACAAAACTTGATTTTTCTTTCAAAATGGCTTAAGATTAGTTTGTAAGTTACTTGTTTAGACTGAATTTAGAATCATTTGTGAGTATTTTTAATTAAAATAATTTAGATTTAAGAAACCTGTCTGCCGACAGGTAGAGATCCCCCTCCACCTACGCTCTTGTTTCACAGAGCTTCGGAGGATCGGGATGGAATTGTCCCTATGTCCGATATAAACCTAATCAAAGAAAAAATAGACGTGGTGGACCTCATAGGTGAGTATGTTCAGCTGAAACGGCTGGCATCAATCACAAAGGACTATGTCCTTTTCACCATGAAAAAAGTCCATCCTTTATGGTCAATCGCGAACGACAAAGTTGGCATTGTTTTGGTTGCGCCAAGGGTGGTGATATCTTCACTTTTGTGCAAGAAATAGAAGGTATGGAATTCAGAGAAGCTCTAAAATATTTGGCTGACAAAGCTGGAGTACAATTGACTAATACTTTTCAAAATCAAGCAGAAACAAGTCAAAAAAATAGATTGAAAGAAATAAACAAAGATGCTTCTCATTTTTTCTATAATTTTTTATTAAAAATGCCAGCCTCCAAAGATGCTCGTGATTATTTGCAAAATAGGGGATTGATTCAAGAAACAATTGACAATTGGCAAATTGGTTTTGTACCAGAACAATGGGATTTGCTGACACAATATTTATTGAAAAAAGGTCATAGTATTGATGATCTTGTTGTTTCAGGTTTGACAATCAAACGTGACAATGCCAATGCACAAACTTATCAAGGTTTTTATGACAGATTTCGTGGTCGTATTATGTTTCCGATTTGGGATGTACACGATGGAGTAGTTGGTTTTACTGGGCGTGTTTTGGTCGAGACTGAAAAAAGTGGTGGTAAATATGTCAATACTCCACAAACTCCACTTTTTGATAAATCTCGTGTTGTTTTTGCTCTTAATAAAGCTAAAAAAGAGATTAAGGTCAAAGATTTAGTTGTACTTGTCGAAGGACAAATGGATGTGATAGCTTGTCATCAAGCTGGTATGAACAATGTGGTCGCTACCAGTGGTACAGCTTTGACAAGTGAACAAATAAAACTTTTGAAGAGATATAGCAATAATATTAGTATGGCCTTTGATGCGGACAATGCTGGTGAAAAAGCGGCTCGTCGTGGTATTGAACTTGCGATTGCTCAAGGTATCAATGTGAAAATCATTCAAATTCCTGAAGGTGCAGGAAAAGATCCAGATGAGTGTATCAAAAAAAATAAAGAAGTCTGGTTTGAAGCTGTCAAAAATGCTAATGAAGTTATGGATTGGTATTTTGAGCGAGCTTTTTTTGGGAAAGATATTCATAATCCTAAAGATAAACAAGATATTTCATTTGAATTGTTGAATATAATTCAACATATTCCATATCCTGTAGTACTTGATCATTGGTTGCAAGAACTTAGTCATCGTCTTTTAACAGATATTGATGTATTGCGTAAGGAATTAGATCGCATTAGAAAAGAAGAAAAAAAGTCTCCAGAAGCTAGAATTGTCAATCAAAAAGAAGAAAAAAAGGTAGTAAATTTGCCTCCAACGCGTTTGGATAGCTTGGTAGAAAGATTCTTATCTTTGTATTTGCGTTTTTCAGCGGATGTACAAGGTATTAGTAATCTTTTTTCAATAGATTTATCGCTATCCACAGGTAAATATTCTGCTCTTTACGAAAAGCTAAAAACCATGTATAATAGCAACAATAATGACATCACACATGTCAGAGAAATTTTTTCAACTGAAAATCAAGAAAATATTGTAGATGTTCTTCTTATGCAAGGCGAGAAGGATTTTTTTGGCTTTACAGGAGTTGAAGGTAAAAAAGATTTACAAGATTTGTCAAAAATTGTTAGAGAAGAGTGGCTTAAACAAGAAAGAAACAGAATCCAAAATGAGATGATAAAAGCTGAGGGTGATGGAAATAATGATAAGATAAATGAGTTGATGAAGTATTTTCAGACACTTAAGTAGTCTTTAATTTATAAATTTAAAATTATTCACCTTGTTCCATTTTAAAATATTGGAACTAACTTTAACCCCATGCCACGCGGCAAAAAGAGTACAATTAAATTAGCAAAAACCAAAGTAAGTAAAAAGGTTGTTGCGACCATCAAAAAAACTGTTAAAAAAACAGTTCCCAAATTAGCTAAAAAAACCACAGCTAAGGCTAAGGTTTTCAAAGCAAATACAATTACCCGAAAAAATACTACTAAGCGGGTTGTAAAAAATACACAAATAGTTAAGTCAAAAAAAACAAGTTCAAAACCGTTTAAACCGGCTCACCAAAATGTGAGACGACCGTCTGATCATCTTAAAAAACCTAGCGTCAAACTTGACAAATCACAATTTGACAAGAATTTTGACATACCTACAGAAGATCAAATCTCTAAACTTGTAAAAAAAGGACGTGAAAGAGGATTTTTGACAGAACATGAAATCCTTATACTTTTTTCTAGACTTGAGCAATACTTAGATGTTTATGAATCTTTCTTAGATTTGGTAGACAAAAATAGTGTTTCTGTTATAGAAGTACAGCAAGGTGGTTTGTTGGGAAAGACTTACAATGATCAACGTGATGATGTTATGACAGGTCTTCAAGGTGATCAGCCTGATGTCGCTTCTGGTTTGTCTTTTGATTTGGGAAATATTTCTCAAGATTCTATCCAAATGTATTTGCGTGAAATCGGTAAAGTGCCACTTCTTACAGCTGATGAAGAAGTCAGTCTTGCCAAACGTCGTGAAAGAGGGGACAAAAATGCTGAACGAAAAATGATTGAAGCTAATTTGCGTTTAGTTGTTTCTATTGCTAAAAAATTCGTTGGTAAATCATTGTCCATGCTTGATCTAATTCAAGAAGGAAATATTGGTCTTTTCCGTGCTGTGAAAAAATTTGATTATCGCAAAGGTTACAAATTTTCTACTTATGCCACTTGGTGGATAAGACAAGCTATCACTCGTGCTTTGGCTGACCATTCTCGTACTATTCGTATTCCTGTTCACATGGTCGAGACCATCAATAGATTGCAACAAGTTTCTCGTCATTTGCTTCAAGACTTGGGTCGTGATCCAACTCCAGAAGAAATTGCTGCTGAAATGGGTGAGGAAGTAGAAAAAGTAAAACATATTATCAAAATTTCTCAAGACACGGTATCACTTGAAACTTCAGTTGGTGACGATGATGACGACGACACATCTTTGGCAGATTTTATCAAAGACGTGAAAAGTGTCAGTCCATCTCAAGCAGCTGGTGTGGAGCTTCTCAAAGATTATATCAAAGAGGCCGTCAAAGATCTTTCTCCTCGTGAGAAAAAAATTCTTGAAATGCGTTTTGGTTTAGACGATGGTGTCACTCATACTTTGGAAGAAGTTGGTAAAGAATTTGGTGTTACTCGTGAGCGTATTCGTCAGATTGAATCAAAAGCACTTGACAAGATTAAGGATTTTGATGTGATTAAGAAGTTGCGTGACTATTAATCGCGTATCGTGTAACACATAACACGTAACAAATTTAAAAAAACAATCCTGATATTAAATCGGGATTTTTTTTGTTGTAAAAAAATAAAGTGGATAAATAAAAAAGTGGGATGATATGTGATGGATAGTTCCCCCTCCTATTAGCGGTAGTGCATACAATTTGAATAAAATGGTGTAAGGTAAGTAATGTATGCAAAAATAAAAAACACTAACCTTACTGCATCTAAGATGCATGCACTTATCACTGAATGGTGTTATTCCATACCTTCAGCAGTCTGTGCAAAAAAGTTAAACTTGACTCGTCGAACCACAGATTTGTGGTATAAACGGATTCAAGAATTAATCCTTCAACTACCTCCGCCACCTCTGTTTACAGGAGCGGTGGAAGTAGATGAAAGTTATTTTGGTAAAAAACCATTTGGTATGAAAGGTACTGGAATGGTAGGTAAAGTCCCTTTTTTCGGTATTCGCTCCAGGGAAACCGGTTTAGTCTGGGTCACAACAATGAATGTTGAACCACGTCAAGAAACCATAATTCCTATTATTCAAAAAATGGTTTCTCCTGGTACAACTATCTACTCTGATGGCTTTGGTGCTTATGCACCACTTAAATCACTCGGCTACAAACATAGAGTTGTCTACCATGCTCATGTCTATGTTACTGACAAAAGTGTCTATACTAATGGAATTGAATCATTCTGGAGGTATCTTAGATATTTCTTTCGTAGCAAGAGAACTATAAGTAAAAATCTTTACAAACCATACCTTTTAGAAGCGGTTTTTAGGTTCAACACTCGACCTGTGACAAATCTTCGCAAGGTTGTGCGTAATTTTCTTGATTTTAATTAAAATTACTGTACACTACCGCTAGTAGGGGGAGTTAGAGGGGGTCTTTAGCAAGATAAAACGTTTTATTATACTCTAGACCTCCCCTAACCCCTCCTAGTAGGAGGGGAATTGTACAACATTTTTGACAAACTTTATACACAAGTCTCTAACAAAAAACCAGCTACTTTGATCTGTACCCCGTTTAGTGGACACGTATAAAAAACAACTTTAAAAGGTAATGGTTAATAAATGATCTCTGTATTCAACAGGGGTCATTTTGTTTTTGTCCCATTGTGCACGTTCATAGTTGTAAT